>Ga0194131_10000015_pt1 | contig 244009 bp, 247 predicted proteins | sample TA2KigO120mmetaG_FD_148631 | JGI IMG/M metagenome (GOLD analysis project Ga0194131, IMG submission 148631) | Freshwater microbial communities from Lake Tanganyika, Tanzania - TA2015053 Kigoma Offshore 120m | ecosystem: Environmental > Aquatic > Freshwater > Lake | place: Tanzania: Lake...
TACGATCAGCGAGGACATGGAAGTACTGGAAGTAGACACGGCGAAGGAGGTCACAATCATCCCCATGAAGCAGATTAAGTACATCTCCTGCGACGCCACGGTGTTTGCTAATAAACCAAAGACTTAGTATCGGCTCCCTCTTCGCTGGCACTGCTTGTCGGTCCCAGCTTCAACCCGCGTGCGCCCCCCCAGAGCCCCCTTGACTGATTCAGTCTGTCGCTTCTTGACAGTCCTGCACAATCGGCCTAGCCTTTCGCCTAACTAACAATCATCCAACAACCAGAACAACGGTTTGTCCGTGAATCGTCGTTGCATTCTTCTCGTCAGCACTCTATTGACTGCGTGTGTCCTTCCGTGTGTCTCGTCGGCAGACGATTCTACGGAAGCGCACGAACTCAAAGCACAATGCGACCGAGGCCATGCGGCAGCGTGTGGCAGTCTGGGGGCAATGTATGACGACGGCAAAGGCGTCCCACAAGACTTTATTGAGGCAGCGGCATTGTATGGCATAGCGTGTGACAAGGGAAATGCCAACGGATGCACCCGCCTGGGTTGGATGTATGATAACGGCAGAGGCGTTAAACAAGACTTGTTCCAGGCGGTAGCGTTATATCGTACGGCGTGTGACGGGGGGAGTGCGACAGGGTGTACAAATTTGGGCGTGATGTATGAACTTGGAACTGGCGTCAGAAAAGACTTGCGTCAGGCGATCGCGTTGTATCGAACAGCGTGTGACGGGGGAAGTGCCACAGGGTGTGCCGCTCTGGGTGAGATGCATCTAAACGGCACGGGCGTCATACAAGACGATGTTCAAGCGGTAGCGTTGTATCGCAAAGCATGTGACAGGGGAAATGGGAACGGATGTAAAAATCTGGGGTTTATGTATGAGTTCGGCAGAGGCACCAGACAAAGCAACACAGACGCTCTGAACTATTACGGCCGAGCGTGCGATATGAAAACCAAGGGGGGGTGCGAAGATTACGCACGAGTGAAAAACAAGAGGTGACAGACCGCGAATGTATTACTTAAGACGTTGGATGTAAAGGAGGGACTTATGGCGACGAGAGCCTACATCCTCATTAAGGTCAAAGCCGGGAAAGCCAAAAACGTGGTCGCAGCATTACAACGTATTCCCGGTGTCGAGCACGCCCATCCCTGCTTTGGTCGGCCTGACATCTTTGTGTTCATCCGATTGCAGGACGAACGGACGCTATCCGATGTTGTCATAAACAAAATCCACGCTATCGACGGCATTGAAGAAACTGATACGCACATCGTGGCGGAGTAGTACTCACGCAAGTCACGTGGGTGAGCCAAACGTGTAGTCATCTCAACGGGTTATCATTTTCAAGACCTTCCTGGTGGGTTCTCGTAAAAGTCATGGAGCATCAGAGCGATGATCGAACTTTGCGGAATCAAATCATTCCTTACTTTGTCAGTGTTGACAGCGTCCCTGCTTGTCCTGGGAGACGCTGCAAGGGCGGCCGATGCAGAGGTCCTGCGTCCGCGCGTCCCGCCTGAGCAGATCGTGGCGGCGAAGGCCATCACAAATCCGTTCCAGCCGACACCTGAATTATTGGACAAAGGGAAGGCGCTTTACGAAGGCACGGGTTACTGCAAGGGCTGTCACGGGGCCGATGGCAAGGGACCTAGTCGGCTCGGCTCTGGAGAAGACCCGCTGGCCCGCAACTTTACCGATAAGGAGTGGCAGGCCGCCCGCACGGATGGCGAGCTGTTCTGGATTCTCAAGAACGGCAGTCCCGGGACTGGCATGGCTGCGTTCATTCCGTTAATGCTCACTGAAGACGAAGCGTGGCAGGTACTCCTCTACGTGCGGTCTTTTAAGGGGCGCTAGTGAAAAAGCGAATGTGAACGCACTTCACCGACGCGCCGGCTTGACCAGCCAGAACGTCGCCACCACGAACAACGCGTACCCCACATAGGATACCGCAAAGATCGATTCCGGCAGGTCGTAATAGAGCAGGCGGCTGACCCAGCGTTGGATAAAGCTTGCCTCCGAACGTCCGGCGGATCGCAGTGTATCTTCCCAGACCGTTAGTGGACAGATCATCCCGATCATGCTTTCGGCCGCGACGAAGCAGCTGGCGGCCAGATGCGCCACACGAAACCAGAAGTTTCGAACCCACAACCAGTCACGGGCAGCGCCGATCCAGATCAACGGAAAACCGCTGACCACAAACAACACAAACACAAAGTGGAGAACGAGGATTAGATCAGCGAGGACAACCACTATTGTTCGGCTAGCCGTTTGGCAAGACGTTTAGCCAGCCGCACCATCGCGGGAGAGCGGTCGGCTGGATTTAACAGCACGTTGAGAACATGGACTTGCGAGGGATCGGCAAGCGCCGTAGCCAAGGCCTGCAGCAATTCGCCATGGGTCTGCACGCGATAGCCGAGGCCGCCACCAACCAGATCACAGATTTTCTCGTACCGCCACTCGGGAATGTCGTTGAACGGCCCCTCCATGATCTCGCGCTCTGTGGAGTAGCCGCGATTATTAAGCACGATGACAACCGGCGTCAGCTTGTGCCGCACGCAGGTAGCCAGTTCGGAACCGGTCATTTGAAAGGCACCATCACCAACCAGCACGATCGGCCGCAGCGACGGAGCAGCAAACCCGACACCTACAGCAGCCGGCACGGCAAATCCCATCGAGGTGTAATACGCGGGGGAGATAAACTCGAAGCGGCGGTGCACACGCAGGTCCGCGCCGGCAAACAGGGCCTCGCCGACGTCCGCGATCACCAGCGTCTTCTCGTCCAGCAGCGTATTGAGGTGCGTAAACAGCCCGCGTAGCGTGACAGCATCCGACGGTTTCGAAACCGAAGCGGCATCAGCATCCATGAGTGGCAGAGACCGGTCCGGAAACGATGGTAACGACAACGCGCCCAGCGCCCGGACGAACTCGTCGAACGGGACACCGTCATACCGATGGTGCTTCACGGCGATCCGTTCGCTTGTCGCATGGATGGTACGGCCTTCGGCAATCAACGGCGATTGCGCGCTCACGTCTTCGATATCCGTCAGTAACGTCCCGACAACCAGTAGGCAATCCGACTCGTTGACGAATTGCTGCACGGCATCCCGCCCGATCAGGCCGCCGTAGACGCCCACATAAAGGGGATGATCCTCCCGAATGATGGATTTCCCAAGGAGGGTGGAGGCGACGGGAATGTTCAGACGTTCAATGAATCCGGTGAGATTGTCTTCCAATCCGAAACGGCCAACTTCAGCGCCGGCCAGCACGACTGGACGTTTGGCGCCAGCGAGCATGGCCTTGACCTCGGCCACCGCTTCAGCGACCGCTGCCGGATCGCTCGGCTCCTCCTCCAAACACAACGGATGCGTGGAGATCGACAGCGGCACATGGACCATGTCGCGGGGAACTTCCAGATAGATCGGCCGCTTATACCGACGGAGGGCGGTAAAGGCGCGGTCCAGTTCACGCTCCGCCGTCAGCGGATCGTCCAACACCACGGAGGCCACAGTCATTTTTTCGAACACCTCTTTCTGGGTGGAGAACTCCTTGACCATGTGGTGAAGATAGGGGTCGTTGACGCGTTCTGAGATTCCGGGCGACCCGGTTAGCAGCACGACCGGCGACCGCTCCGCGTAGGCGCAGGCGATCGCGTTCACCACATTCAATCCCCCCACGCAGTAGGTGACGCAGAGGGCACCGATACCGTTGATTCGCGCATAGGCATCAGCGGCATAGCCGGCGGCATCTTCTCGCGTGGTGCCGACGAGCTGAATGGGAGACTGTTCCAGAAGTTTGTAGAGACCGAGGACGTAGTCCCCGGGAATGCCGAACACGTGCCGCACCCCCAGCGTGTGTAGCCGGTCAATGAGCACCGAACCGATGGTTGGCTTATTTGGCATCGGGCTTCGAGGCAAATTCTAGCACAGGTCGCTTTGACGGAGTACAGGCATCGTGCTATGAGAGCACATGGTTCCAGGACGCACCATGCTCAGCGTGTGGGTGCCCCGATTCCTGCTGGCTAGCCTGGCGGCATTGCTGGCGGCTTCAACGCTGGCCCAGCCGGCTCTGCCCACCATCCTATTAGCCGGCCAAGCGGCAACATGGACAGACCTCGAGAAACCGCCATATAACGCCGCGATCACAATCAAAACGAAACTCGAGCGGACGGGCTTCCACGTCATTTTTGACGCGACCCAATCGCACCAGCACGTACTGGTCCTCACCTATCTCGAAACCGAGGGACGAGAATATGGCAAGCTCCAGCGCGGCACAGAGATCACCTGCGAATTTACGTTCTGGCAGATAACATCTGGAGCGCCTGAAAAACGCTGGTCGCAGACCGTCAAGGCCGGCACCAGTTGGCCAACACCCATCGGCAGTCCGTACTGGGATGCGGTACGGAACCTTGAAGAAAATCCGTACTATTACTATATCGGCGAGTTCGCACTAGCCTTAGCAACTGGCCAGGACGATGCCGGCACGGTCTTCACGAAGGCGCTTGCGCAAAAAAAGCTGACCGGCAGCGCCTTTGACGGCGGGGGTGTGCAGGCAAGTGGCCATGTCGTCGCTAATGAAGAAGCGCGGCTGAACGCCATGCGCGAGTTGGGTCGGATGAAGGACCGTCGCGCGCTGCCGGTACTGTGGGAGATAATCGAGCAGGGCGGTCGATCTGACGAGGGCACGGACGCAGCACAACGGGAGACCGCGCTCAGAGCCATCGGTGAAATCGGTGATCCATCGTCATTAGACCGCCTAAACATGATTTTCAACACGCACACGGACGAGAGCGTGAGAGCAGTGACCGATAAAGCGATAACACGAATACGAGAGCAAAACCTGCACTAATATTTCCGTGGCAGGCTACTCACAATGGCTTTCCGTACGGCCGCAGAAATCCGACGACTGAGGCATACGTATTTTAGAATGCCAGGGGGGAAGGGTATGATGACAGGAAGACAGTTCGAGAACTTTTTCAGTAGCCGTTAGTCACTCGGCGGTTCAAAATGACCGGAAGGTCTTGATTGCCACGGGACCGTTGCCTGCTTGGATTGCTTTACCAAACTTCTCAGGCTCATTTCTGCTGCGCGAAGCAGTTTGGGGTCACCGGCACGCAGTAGGACGGTCAGGAGCGCGTACATCTCACGCTCGGAGTGTGCAGAGCGAAGAATGCGCTCGATGACCGGATCGAGCGAGGATGGCTGAGCCGGATCATCGTCGCTCTCTGTATAGAGCATCCTGAGCTGCTTTGGATCGCCGAACAGCCACGCAATCGGGATGCCCAACGTCTGCGCTAGCACATCGAGCGTGGAGGCTGGTGGGTCGAGGTCGCCAGTCTCAATGGCCTCAAGCGACGCGACGGAGAGCCCGGATTGTTGTGCCAGATCGTCAAGCGACTGGCCGCGCGAGAGACGCCACGCTTGAAGAGTTGACCCAATCGACATGGCTCGATAATACTGAATCAGGATAAAGAGGCGCAACCGACCATGCCGACACCCGATTCATTTTCGTTCGCTGAACTGACGGCTGCGCAGCTTGCGCAGATCAAGCGCCTGCTGCTTGAGAAGCAGGCACGGGACAGTGAGAAGCTGTTTGTCCTGGAAGGCGCCAAACCGATCCGGGAACTGCTGCGGAGCCATTCACCGGCCATCCAGACCCTCGTGGTGACGCAGCCCTGGCTCGACACCTGTGACCCGGCCCTGCGCCGCTCACTTGACTCGCAGCCCCTGCGCCTCTGTCGCAACACGCTTTTCGAGAAGCTCTCGGATACAACGACGTCCCAGGGTATTCTCGCCGTCCTCACAAAACCGACCTGGGATCAGGCTGAGATTTTTAAACGGCCGCAGGTGCTGGGCATCCATGGGGAATGTCTGCAGGACCCGACCAACGTCGGTACAATCATCCGGACGGCAACAGCCTTCGGCCTCGACGCGCTCTGGCTGACAGCCGACTCGGCCGATCCATTTAACCCGAAAATCGTGCGTGCCACTGCCGGCACGCTGTTGAAGCTGCCGATCTTTACGGCTCACGACGCATCGGCATTCGCAACGCATGGCTGCGCGATGCTTGCCGCCGATGCCTCTGGCAAGCGGACCAAGCGGCTGGATGAGATTGCGTCCATTCCCGCCAAATCGGTCATCGCGCTGGGCAATGAAAGCCGGGGGCTCTCCAAGGCCACACTGGACCAAGCCGCAATACGATTCCACATCCCAATTAACCAGGACGTGGAGTCCTTGAACGTGGCGGCGTCCGCGGCCATCGCGGCGTATCACTTCAGTCGATTGCCTAGAGAATAGACAGAATTACGAGCATGCAATGTCCGCGGACGCAAATGCGATAAGCTGAGACTGGGACCACGGCTCATCAATTGGTGGGGTGGTGCCGAGGGACAGAATCGAACTGTCGACACCAGCCTTTTCAGGGCTGTGCTCTGCCAACTGAGCTACCTCGGCACGCGCGGCACGATAACAAGCCGTCTCAGAAACTGTCAAGCACAGCTCACCCGCATTAGTCAGGCGGGTTCCTGACGAAACTGTCCTGGCGCCAAGCAAGGCGGGCGTGAGAAGCCCTGTGTGCATGGCCGTGATCAAACCGCGGCCGGACTGGTCGCAGCAGCGTACACGCGACTACAGGAGTCGCTTTCGGGGCTACTGTGGGCTCGTTTGCTTGACGCCCTCTGACAGCGCAGAGTATTCTGCAATGCATGACAGAGAAATCCTCTCCGACTGAGATCAAAACAACTGACACACCTGAGCTGTCGCACCAGGATTACGTCCTTGAGCGAGTTAAGAAGGCGCGGGCCGCGTCGAACACGCTCGCCACACTTTCAACTGCCATCAAAGATCAGGCGCTCGCCACGATGGCGGACGACCTGGAAGCCAAGATCGATGAGCTGATCGCTGCCAATGAAAAGGATCTAGACGCGTTTGAGCAAACCAAGGGCAGCAAGGCTATGGCTGACCGCCTGAAACTGACGCCAGGACGTATCACGGAAATGGCGGAGGGCATCCGGCAAATTATCAAGCTGCCCGATCCGCTCGGCGAAGCACCCAAAATGTGGACGCGGCCAAACGGCATGCAGGTCGGGAAGATTCGCGTGCCCATTGGCGTGATCGGTATTATTTACGAATCTCGCCCGAATGTAACGGCCGATTCGGCCGCTCTCTGCCTGAAATCCGGGAACGTCTGTATCCTGCGTGGTGGATCGGAGGCAATTCATTCCAATACAGTCGTTGCCGCAATTTTGTCGGACGCCGCTGAACGGGCAGGCGTACCAGCGGGCTCAATCACTTTTATCGAACGGACGGAGCGGGAAGTGGCGCACTTGCTGCTCAAACAGGACAAATACGTGGACCTGATCATCCCACGGGGCGGCGACGCGCTGATGAAGACCGTGATGGAGCAGTCTACGATTCCGGTGATCAAGCATGACAAAGGCATCTGCCATATCTATGTGGATCAGGATGCCGATCTGGCGATGGCTGAGCGCATATGCCTCAACGCGAAAGTCCAGCGGCCTGCGACGTGCAATGCTATGGAAACGCTGCTGGTACATCAGCAGATCGCGCGCACCTTCGTGCCTGCGCTGGTGAGGAAACTTGCCGACGCCAAGGTGGAAGTGCGTGGCTGCCCCAAAACCTGCCAGTTGGCGCTCGAGGCCAAGCCGGCTTCTGAGAGTGACTACGGGCAGGAGTTTCTCTCGCTGATTCTGGCCGTGAAGGTCGTCAAGAATCTGGACGAGGCACTGACACACATTGAAACCTACGGCTCGCGGCACACGGAGTCTATCATTACAAACGATTACGCACGCGCCCTGCACTTCCTGCGCAAGGTCGACGCCAGCGCCGTGATGGTCAACGCCTCGACACGCCTCAACGACGGCTACCAGTTCGGCCTCGGCGCGGAGATCGGCATCAGTACCACGCGCATCCACGCGCGCGGGCCGATGGGGCTCGAAGAACTCACCTCGATGAAATTCATCGTGCTCGGCTCCGGCCAGATCCGCGAGTGACGTGGCTCCGTCGTACCTCTCCGAGCTGACCCGTCCCGGCAACGTCGTTTTCCCAGTCAATCTGCCCTTCGTTAACGATCTGCGCGCTGCCGGTGGGCGGGTGCAGCGTCTGCGTAGTGGACACCTCATCTTCTACGGCCCTCATAACCGTCGGATCCTTGCCACGGACCCGGACGGCCATCCGCTCCACGAATGCGAGTGGGGAACGACGGTCGCTGGGAAACCCTGCCTAGTCCGCGCGCGTGTGCGACTAGACTGGGGGCAGTGGGTCGGCCTGAAGCCCGAAGGGCTCGTCAATACGACAACCCTCGACCTTTCACGGAAGCCCGGTTGGCAGCAGTTGCGCCCGGACGATCTGCGGCAGATGGCCGCGCAGGCCATGCGCCTGCCGCTCGAGGCGGTCAAATTGTTCTATGGTGATGATGACTTGACGATTAACCAGATGGGCATAGCCACGATCCGCCATAAGAAGGACGCGTTTTATGTGCTGGAGATTGGGACCTTTGAGAGCGCAACATTCATGGCCTGCATGAGCGCCATGCACTGGGCCTGCATTGATTTCCTGCCAGTCGTGGAGCTGTTTCAATCCCTGCTCCCAGGCACGGGCTCGGCCATGTTTGAACTGATCCGAGGACTTTACGATGATCAGAACGAGGGGAAGCCCCTGCCGCTACGCTATCGCGGGATCCCGACCTATCCGTCCGAGGCGGCCTATAAATTGTTTGGGGCCTCCTTCATACCGAGCGTGCCGGGCGGAGGCGATCCCTTTCCCATCTTTATGGATGTCCCACGCTCGCACGAGGTGACCTGGCTGCCAGCACCGGACCCACCGCTGCGATATTTCGATACGGCGCACAGCCTCTGCGTCACAATTCGGGGGGGCAAAGTGCAGAAAGCGACCAAGTGGGACGATCCAGCGGGTCTGCCCTTCGCGGCAACTGGCCCGGGACTGATGGCCCCCTTCGAACGATCCGTCTCGGCCAAGCAGGGGACATTGGTCCTGAAAGATCGTGACACACGCGCCGACATCCCCGTGCAACCGTCGTGGGGAACACTGCACGAATCGTCGCTGCCCACTCATCCGCTTGCTCCGATCGGATGGCAATCGTTGTTCGGCACTATTCCACCGGTTGTCACACCCCACGACGCTTTTTCGTCCGTTTTGTTGTATCCGGATGACGCGAAGGAAATAGGAGAGCTGGCCTCGCAGCCGTTTGTGGCCGACTACCTGCAGGATAGTTTCGAGCAGAAGCCATCTTTGGCGGCACTCCTGAACAAAGCCAACACGATTCTCATTGATCGATTCGATGCGGCCATCACACCCTGTGTGAAGCTGGACCGTCCTCGCACATACGGCGTGCGCTATCGGCATCCGGCCTATGCACAAAAGCAGGCTCAATTTCTGTGGCAGACACTGGCCCGACTGCAGCGGTGGGACTGGATCAAGCACATCTCGTTCATGCCGGAGACCGCAGGGGACAATGCCCACTACGGACGGCCCATCGATCTGCTGTATGTGTGGATTCCGTTCGCGATTTATTCTGACACACTGAAACTGCTCGAAACCGTACGGGCCGTGGCTGGCGCGTTGACACCCACAGGCATGGCCTTTATCGCCGGGCCCAGCTCGCTTCACTCAGTCGTACAAGCCCAGCCGCTGCGCATTCTCCAGGCCGAGCTGGTCGAATCCCTCCCAACCTTTCGCCTGCACCGGACTATTTTGCCCAATGCGCGCCTCAAGAGTGACCTGACGCTCTATTCGCTCGCTACGGCCTGACACGGATCGACAGTTGTGTACTGACGGACCGAGTTATTCCTGCCCAGACCACTGCATCACTGTTAAGCCCACCCCCGCGCGTCAGCCAACACCAGCGGTGGCATACTTTGTAGATAGGCACGCACCCTGGATCGAGTTGATGCCTGCTGGCTCCGCTGCTTCATCCCTTGTTCACTATGCATCGATCCCACCTTGGTGGCGCTGGCCATCGTGCAGGTCACGAACGTGATCGAGGCGGAAAAGAAAACCTCCGAGTAGGGAATCGCTCCGGATCCACTGGACCAGAACGGCCTGACCATTGCCGATAACTTGACAGGTCCCACAATCTCTGGATAAGATGGCGTCGCCTTTAATGCTCATCCTGCGAGGTGAGCAAGGAGATCTGCCATGCCCAATCAGAACCACGGTGTCGTCCGACAACCGACCTTCTCGTTCCAACTGGACGGGAAGGTTTTTTTGTCCCTGTTAGGCACTCAACACGACCTTCACCTTCATTCTCGGTTGCCCCGCCCCCTGCAGCGCACGGGAGCAACGTGCGTCTTGCTCACCTCGCTTCCTGCGGCCGCCCCGAAGACTCGAGTTGAACGTCGGGAAAAGCCAGCATGACGACACGTGCCGCACGCGAAAAACTTATCATGGACGCGGGCGAGATGACGCGGGCCCTGACCCGCATTGCCCACGAAATCCTAGAGCGCAACAAGGGCACAAAGGATCTCGCGCTCGTGGGTATCCGTACGGGCGGGGTACACCTGACGCACCGGTTGACCAAACGCATCGAAGAGATCGAGCACGTCAAGGTGCCCGTGGGGGAGCTGGACATCACGCTTTACCGCGATGACCTGGCGATCCGGAAGGAACAGCCAATTCTCAAAACCACGCACGTGCCCTTCGATATCGGCGATCGGAAAATCGTGCTGGTAGATGACGTGCTGTTCACCGGCCGCACGATTCGCGCCGCCATGGACGGCCTGATCGACCTGGGCCGGCCAGCCGAAATCCAACTAGCCGTGCTCGTGGACCGTGGGCACCGGCAACTGCCAATCAAGGCGACCTATATTGGCAAGAACATCCCGACGTCAACTGACGAGATTGTCCAGGTTTTCTTTGAAGAAGACGGCGAAGAGGACCGGGTCGTAATCTGGCAGGGAGGTGTGGCATGAGCTTCAAGCACAAGCACCTATTGAGCATCGCGCCCCTGTCTGCTGAGGAGATCATGCTGATTCTCGAAACCGCCGACTCCTTCAAGGAGGTCAGCGGACGCGAAATCAAGAAGGTGCCGGCCCTGCGCGGCAAGACAGTGGTCAATCTCTTCTTTGAACCGAGCACACGGACGCGGACCTCCTTCGAGCTGGCCGCCAAGCGGTTGAGCGCGGACGCGATCAACTTCTCGCCCTCCAATAGCAGCGTGGTGAAGGGGGAGACCCTGCTCGACACGGCCCGAAACATCGAGGCCATGCAGGCGGACATCATCGTGCTGCGCCATCCGGCGGCCGGCGCCGCGGACACGCTCTCGCGCGGCGTGAAATCCTCAGTGATCAACGCAGGCGACGGCTGGCACGAGCATCCGACCCAGGCACTGCTGGATCTTTACACCATCCGTGAAAAACAACGTGCCTTCAAGGGTTTGCGTGTGGCCATTGTGGGTGACGTCGCGCACAGCCGGGTGGCGCGCTCCAACATTCACGCGCTCACGAAGGTTGGTGCGGCGGTACGGGTGGTTGGCCCTCGCACCATGATGCCCTTCGGCATTGAAAAACTCGGCGCGACGTTCTACGACACTCTGGACGCTGGTCTGAAGGGCGTGGACGTCATCATGATGCTCCGGTTGCAGCTCGAACGGCAGGGGCGCGCGCTCTACCCAACGATCCGTGAATACTCGCGACTTTATGGACTGACCGCCGAGCGGCTCAAGCTCGCTGAACCCGGCGCGCTCGTCATGCATCCGGGCCCGATCAACCGCGGTGTGGAAATTGCGCCGGACGTTGCCGACAGCTTCTCCTCAGTGATCCTGGACCAGGTCACCAACGGTGTAGCGGTGCGGATGGGCATCCTCTATCTCCTGTCGGGAGCCAATCAATGATTATCCTTATTAAAAGCGGGCAGGTGATGGATCCCGGTCGCGCGAACGGTCCGGCCGACGTCTTGATCGAGCATGGAAAAATCTCAGCGGTGGGGCCGACACTCAAGGCGCCAGCCGGTGCCACGATCATTGACGCGACAGGGAAACTTGTGACACCCGGCTTCATCGACCTCCATGTGCATTTCCGTGAGCCGGGCTTCGAGTACAAGGAAACGATCAGGAGCGGCGCCGCCTCAGCCGTGGCCGGGGGCTTCACCTCCGTCTGCTGTATGCCGAACACCAACCCGGTCAACGACAACCAGACCATCACGGAATTCATTCTCGAGAAAGCCCGCGCGGCCGGTACCGCAAACGTCTTTCCGATTGGCGCCATCACCAAGGGCTCGGGCGGCAAGGACCTGGCCGAGATTGGCGATTTGCGGCGCGCCGGGTGCGTGGCCATCTCGGACGACGGCCTGCCGGTCATGAATAGCCTCGTCATGCGCCGGGCAATGGAATACGCGATGGCTTTCGACATCCCGGTGGTGGATCACTGTGAGGATCTACATCTCTCAGAAGGCGGCTGCATGAATGAGGGGATCGTGTCGACACAACTCGGGCTGCCCGGTGTGCCAGCGGCCGCGGAGGACATCATGGTCGCCCGCAATCTGGCGCTCGCCGAGCTAACCGGCGCGCGGCTGCATCTCGCCCACCTCAGCACGGCTGGCTCGGTGCGCCTGGTCAGGGAAGCGAAGGCGCGCGGCCTCAAGGTCACAGCGGAAGCCAGCCCGCATCATTTTATGCTGACGGAGGAGGCCTGTAGCGGCTACAACACACACGCCAAGATGAATCCGCCGCTGCGGACCTGGGCGGACGTGCAGGCGATCAAGGACGGTTTGCGCGACGGGACGATCGACGTCATCGCCACCGACCACGCGCCGCACGCAACACAGGAAAAACAGCAGGAGTTTGCCGCGGCGCCTCACGGCATCGTCGGACTAGAAACCGCCTGGCCCTTGACGCTCACGCTTGTAGAGGAGGGAACACTCTCGCTCGAAGCTGCCGTGGCTAAGCTCACGACCGATCCGGCCAAAGCCTTCGGACTGGACAAGGGCACGCTGGCCCCCGGCGCCGATGCGGACGTAGCAATCACTGATCTGAACGCCGTTTGGGAAGTGGATCCCGCGCGCTTCCGTTCAAAGAGCCGGAACACACCCTTTGCCGGATGGAAAGTGAAGGGTCGCATCCTCTCTACTCTCGTAGGCGGCCGGATCGTCTTTGACGCGGCTTCGTAACATGGGGGATTCTCCCACGCCGTCGAAGGGACTGCTAACCTGTCTCGCGCTCGACTGGCTGGCACTGGCAGTTTGGACGGGAGGCCTAATCATCATCGTGGCAGTTGTCATTCCAGCGGTCTTCAACTCGTTCGGTATGGAGCCGGGCGGGCGGTTTCTGACACGCACTTTTGACGGGTACAACCGCGCCGTGCTGGTAGCCATGGCTCTGATGGGCGGGGCGCTGGCCGGCCGTGCCTGGCTGACACAAGCCGGAGAGCCTCAAGCCCAGCCTGGCCGGGCGGAAGCCCTACTGTTCGGAATTATGGTGGTGGTAGCCCTGGCCATCATCGCTTGGCTTGGTCCAGAGTCGGTTATACTTCAAGAAGAAGCCTTTGCCGTCAAGGATGACACGGCACGAAAGATCGCTTATGCCGCATTTTTCAAGGTGCACACAGTTGTTCGTGCGCTGTATATACTAAATCTCGGGTTGGGGATTGCCCTGATGGTTGTGAAACTAAAGTCATACATTAAGAACTATTTGTAAGACATGAAAAAAGCAATTTTAGCTTTGGCTGATGGAACGGTCTTTGAAGGTCAGCCGCTCGGCCACGAGGGGGAATCAGCTGGGGAGGTGGTCTTCAACACGGCCATGACCGGCTATCAAGAAATCCTGACCGATCCCTCTTATAAAGGTCAAATCGTGACCATGACCTGCCCGCAGATTGGCAACTATGGCGTGGCGCGGGAGGACCGCGAATCCTGGCGACTCTGGGTCGAGGGCTTTATCGTCAAGGAGGCCAGCCGCACATCGAGTAACTGGCGGGCTGAGCAATCGTTGGACAGCTACCTGAAAGCTGCAAAGGTCGTCGGTATCCAGGGGATCGACACGCGTGAGCTCACACGACACCTGCGCGAAAATGGCACACAGCAGGGGCTGATCTCGCACGTGGATCTGGACCAGAAACGTGCTGTCGAGAAGGCCCGCACCGCGCCCTCCATTATCGGACGCGATCTGGCCGCTGAAGTGACCTGTGCCAAGCACTATGAATGGACCGAGGGCTCGGGGGCTTGGGCACCGGTCGCAGGCGGGCAGGCGAAAAAGAGCTCCGCCCGCCGTTTCAAGGTGGTCGTCTACGATTTCGGCGTAAAACAGAATATTTTACGGCGACTGGTGGACGTCGGCTGCTCAGTCACCGTCGTACCGGCCTCAACTCCGGCGCAGAGGGTCGAGGCCATGAAGCCAGATGGCATTGTGCTCTCCAACGGTCCCGGCGACCCGGAAGGCGTACCCTACGCGATTGCGGCAGCCCGATCATTGATCGGCACGCGTCCGATCCTCGGCATCTGCCTCGGCCATCAGATTCTCGGCCTTGCGCTCGGTCTGAAGACCTACAAATTGAAATTTGGCCATCATGCGGCCAACCATCCCGTCATAGACCTGCGTACCCGCAAGGTCGAGATCACCTCGCAGAACCATAATTTTGCGGTGAGGCCTCCTGCCGGCGTGACAGCGAACGCCAAGAATCCGTCAGTCATCACAACGCCGTTCGGGCGCGTCGCACTCAGCCATTTGAGCCTGAACGACGATTCGGTTGAGGGTATGATCTGTCTCGACAAGCCAGTGCTGTCGGTCCAATACCATCCGGAAGCGTCGCCTGGTCCGCATGATTCGGCCTATCTCTTCGAACAATTTGTTTTGATGATGGAGACCGCGCATGCGTAAACGATTGCTCCGCGGCGCGGCGGTTGTCGGCATCGCCGCGATGTTGAGTGGCTGCATCACCGTCAATCTGCCTCCGGGTCCCGGGCCGCTCACGGAGACGGAACTCAGCGGGTCCGGTTCAGCTAAGGTGCTGATGCTCGATCTGTCGGGCATTCTCAGTTCGACGGAAGGGGAGGGGTTCTATCCCGCCCCCAGTCCAGTGGCCCGCCTAAAAGAAGCGCTGCTAAAAGCGGCGGCCGACTCGGCTGTCAAAGCTATTCTGCTGCGTATCAACAGCCCCGGTGGTACCGTGACTGCCTCCGACATGCTCTATCATGAGCTACGCATGTTCAAACAGAAGCGGAACATTCCCATTGTCGCTTCCATTCTGGATGTAGGCGCGTCGGGCGGTTATTACGTGGCCATGGCTGCGGATACTGTCATGGCTCATCCCTCGTCCGTCACCGGCAGCCTTGGTGTCATCATGGTCACGATGAACGCGCAAGGACTGCTGGAAAAAATTGGCGTACAGGCTGTGGCTGTGACCTCAGGGCCGCGGAAGGACATGGGCTCGCCTTTTCGGGCCATGACGGACGAGGAGCGCACGATCTTCCAGACGGTCATCAACGGGCTCTATGAACAGTTTATCAGCGTTATCACGCAAGGAAGACCCAATCTCTCGGCCGACACGATCCGAAAACTAGCCGACGGACGCATCTATTCGGGCGAGCAGGCCAAGGCCGCCGGCCTCATTGACGGCATCGGCTATCTCGAAGACGCGGTCGAACTGGCCAAGAAGCGTGCGGGAGTGGCCGAGGCCCGGCTGGTTGTCTATCAGCAGATGGGGGAATATCGGCACAATATTTATTCGCGTCTGACAGGCCCACCTGATCGCGGAGCCTGGAATGCGCTGACGCATTTCGATTTGATGGCGCTGGTCCGCAGCGGCACGCCGCAATTTATGTATCTCTGGATGCCGTGATTCAGCGCCACAGAAGGAGACAGTATGACCGCTAAACGAAAGCAGGACCGCGCACACGATCTCGATACCTGGGACAGGCTGGCCGGCCTGCCGATCGGGCGGCGTGCGGCGCTCTACTGCGGCGCGCACGGGCTGGCCGGCCTGTGGGGTCTACTGAAGGCCAGCACAACGCTCAGCGCGCTGGCCTCACTGGCTGGCTGCTACAAGGCGCCGGGCACCGCGCGCGACCAGTTCATCTACCTCTCGCCGGAAAAAGAAATCGCCATGGGGGTCAGCGCCTTCCGAGACATCCTTCGGGCCGCGCCACTCTCGCCAGATCCCAATATTAATGACATGGTCCATCGCGTTGGTGAACGGATTGCCAAGGCCGCCAATAAGCCGGAGTACAACTGGGAATTTGTCGTCATCGAAGAGCCGAACATGATCAACGCTTTTTGCCTGCCGGGGGGGAAGGTCGCGGTCTTCAGCGGCATTCTATCGGTTACCAAGGACGACACTGGACTCGCGACCGTCATGGGCCACGAAGTCGCTCACGCATTGCAACGGCACGGCGCCGAGCGTGTTAGCCGCAGCATCCTTGAGCAGATTGCTCAGCTCGGCACCATGGCGGCGGCGGTCACTGGCCACATGAACCCGGGCGTTATGCAGGGTATCCAGAGCGCCTACGGCGTCGGCGTCTCCCTGCCATTTAACCGAAAACAGGAATCGGAGGCGGACTATATCGGCCTACAGCTCATGGCCAAGGCCGGCTACGACCCACGCCAAGCGGTGAACTTCTGGGAACGCATGAGCGGCTGCCCGCGCAAAATGATCGGGACCCTCTGCTTCCGGTCGGGGGCGTCGATGCCTGAATTTCTCTCGACTCATCCCTCGGACGTCACGCGTATGAATCAGCTCGAGTCCTGGCTGCCCAATGCGATGCAGTACTACCACCCTGAGATGCCCGTTCCTCAGCCAACACCCGGTGTTCCCGCTCCACCGTATCAGCCGCTCATCGGCCCCCCGGAGCCGAAGAGAATCGGGTAGCCATGCCGAAACGGACCGACATCAACAGCATTCTCCTGATCGGATCTGGTCCCATCGTGATCGGACAGGCCTGCGAATTTGATTACTCCGGGACACAGGCCTGCAAAGCCCTGCGGGAGGAGGGCTACCGTGTGGTTCTGGTCAACAGTAATCCAGCCACAATCATGACCGATCCGGAGCTGGCCGACCGCACCTATATCGAGCCCATCACAGTGGATGTAGTCGAGCAAATCATCGAACGGGAACGCCCCGATGCGCTGCTGCCTACGATGGGTGGGCAAACGGCATTAAACACGGCCATCGGCCTGGCCAAGCGCGGCGTGCTGGCCAAATACAATGTCCGGCTTATCGGTGCCTCGGTCGAAGCCATTCACAAGGCGGAAGATCGTCAAGCCTTCAAACAGGCCATGAACAAGATCGGACTGCAAGTGCCTGATAGCGGCGTGGCCAAGAGTCGCGCGGATGCGATGCGCGTGGCTGAACGGGTCGGTTTCCCAGCCATCGTGCGGCCGTCGTTTACCATGGGCGGCACAGGCGGAAACATCGCCTACAACCGCGAGGAGTTCGAGCGCTACGTGGACTGGGGACTTGCGATGAGCCCGGTCGGGGAAATCCTTGTCGAGCAGTCTGTCATCGGCTGGAAGGAATACGAGCTGGAGGTCATGCGGGACCTCAAGGACAACGTCGTCATCGTCTGTCCCATTGAAAACTTTGACGCGATGGGCATCCACACCGGCGACAGCATCACCGTGGCGCCGGCCATGACGCTCACCGACAGAGAATACCAGATGATGCGCGACGCTGCAGTGCGGATCATCCGCGAAATCGGCGTGGACACCGGCGGCTCGAACATCCAGTTTGGTCTGCATCCGAAGACCGGAGAGATGGTTGTCATCGAAATGAACCCACGCGTCTCGCGCAGCTCGGCACTGGCTTCGAAGGCCACTGGGTTCGCTATTGCCAAGATCGCCGCCAAGCTGGCCGTTGGCTACACACTCGACGAAATCACCAACGATATCACGCGCGTGACAAAAGCTTCGTTCGAACCGACTATCGACTACGTGGTCGTTAAGATTCCACGCTTCGCCTTTGAAAAATTTCCCGGCGCAGACCCGACACTGACGACGCAGATGAAATCCGTGGGTGAGGCCATGGCAATGGGACGGACCTTCAAGGAAGCGCTGCACAAGGCGCTCCGGTCGCTCGAAACCGATCGGCATGGCTTGGTGTCATTGCGCGGGTTGGACCGGGGCGTGTTGGAAGACGCTTCGCATGCCGAAATACTCGAGCAGGTATATATGGCGTTGCGCACGCCACACCCAGACCGGCTTTGGCATTTGGCTGATGCGATGCGACTAGGGATTGCCACCGACGAACTCTACGCGCTCACGCACGTGGACCCCTGGTTTCTCGCTCAGGTCCGCGAGCTGATCGAGTTTGAGCAGCGGCTGATCGCCGCTGCGCCGTCACTGGATCTTGCTCTGCTCTGGCAGGCCAAACAACTGGGCTTTGCTGACCGCCGCATCGCGCAATTGACCGGCTCCACGGAGGAGACAATTCGCACTCAACGTATGACCGCTGCGCCGGCGGGTACGACCGGCGGCGTCACCTATAAACGTGTCGATACTTGCGCGGCGGAGTTCGAAGCGCAGACGCCGTATCTCTATTCGACCTATGAACGCGCTTGTGAAGCGCGGCCGACAAAACGCAAGAAGGTCGTCATTCTTGGCGGCGGGCCCAACCGCATTGGGCAGGGAATTGAATTCGACTACTGCTGCGTCCACGCTGCCTTCGCGCTGCGCGAGGAGGGCATCGAAACAATTATGGTCAATTGCAATCCTGAAACCGTCAGCACGGACTACGACACGTCCGACCGGCTCTACTTCGAACCGCTGACGGAGGAGGACGTACGCAACATTGTGGAGTGCGAACAGCCACTTGGCGTCGTGGTGCAATTCGGCGGACAGACGCCGCTCAAGCTTGCCCTTCCACTGGAGAAAGCTGGCATCGTGATCCTCGGCACGAGCCCGGATGCCATTGACCGCGCAGAGGACCGTGAGCGGTTCCGCGACCTGCTGAACAAATTACAGCTCAAACAGCCAGACAGCGGCACGGCACGCTCGGCGCAGGACGCGGTCCGCATCGCGACAGGCATCGGGTATCCCGTCATGGTCCGGCCTTCCTATGTGCTAGGGGGGCGCGCCATGCGCATCGTCTATGACGAGGCTGGACTGATGCATTACATGGCCACCGCGGTCAATGCCTCGCCGGAGCATCCGGTACTCGTGGACAAATATCTTGAAGACGCGATCGAGATCGATGTGGATGCAATTTCAGATGGGACGCGCGTCATCGTGGCCGGCATCATGGAACATATCGAGGAAGCGGGCGTCCACTCAGGAGACTCGGCCTGCTCGCTACCACCCTATACGCTCAAGGCCGACATCGTAGAAGAAATTCGCCGTCAAACGACCGCGCTGGCGCTCGAACTGCACGTGGTTGGGCTGATGAACGTCCAGTTTGCTGTGCGTAGCGGCACAATCTATGTACTGGAGGTCAACCCACGCGGCTCGCGCACGGTGCCCTTTGTGAGTAAGGCCATCGGCGCTCCGCTCGCCAAGTTGGCCATGAAGGTCATGCTGGGACGGACGCTCGACCAACTCGGATTCACGCAGGCTCCCTCGCCGTCCCACGTGTCGGTCAAGGAAGCCGTGTTTCCGTTCATGAAATTTTCCGGTGTGGACGTTCTTCTCGGACCGGAGATGAAATCCACTGGCGAGGTCATGGGTATGGACGCCGACTTCGGGTGGGCCTTCGCGAAGTCCCAGTCGGCGGCCGGTGTGTCACTACCGCGCAGTGGCACGGTGTTGTTAAGCGTGAAGGATCAGGACAAACCGGCGGCACTCGCTGTGGCCCAGCAGTTGCACAAACTGGGGTTCCGCATCGAAGCCACGCAGGGCACCGCTGCCTTTTTTTTGCAACATGGCGTTGAGTGCACAGCGGTCAAGAAAGTCGGCGAGGGCCGCCCGCATCTTGTGGACCACATCAAAAACGGCGAGATCAGTCTGGTCGTCAATACAGTGTGGGGTCAGGGATCGCAGACGGATTCGGCTTCGATCCGAAGAGAATCGTTGCAGCATGGCGTCTCATACTACACGACGATGCCAGGTGCGCGGGCAGCAACCATGGCCATTGAGGCTATGCTAAAAAATGGTCTCGCCATCCGGTCATTGCAGGAATACCATGGGGCACAATGAAGTCTGAACGCTGTACGATGAAGGCAGTAGTATAATTTAGTCTGCTTTGGGCGAAATTCAGTCTGTATTCTGGAGAAACGCATGCCGACACCGATTACGAAAAAAGGCTACGAAGCGCTCAAGGCCGATTTGGACCGGCTCAAGAAAGTTGAGCGACCCAAAGTTATCGAAGCCATCGCTGAAGCCCGGTCGCACGGAGACCTGAGCGAGAACGCTGAGTACGACGCCGCCAAGGACCGGCAGGGTTTCATCGAAGCGCGCATCAACGAACTAGAAGGCAAACTGGCTGATGCGCGCATTATCGAAACCACTGGACGAACGAGTGAGACGGTCGTCTTCGGCGCCACGGTTCTACTCATCGAAGCTGAGAGCCGCCAAAAGAAACAGTACATGCTGGTTGGGCAGGATGAAGCCGATCTCAAGGTTGGGAAAATTTCCGTCCAGTCTCCGGTCGGCAAGGCACTCATTGGCAAGCGGGCCGGCGATCGCGTCGAAGTGAAAACACCCGCCAAGGTGGTCGAGTACGAGGTGGTCGAAATCCGCTTCGACGAGGCCTAGGCTCGTGATGAGTGACGAGTGATCTGCACTAAGTTACGTTACGACGACCCGCTCCTAGCTTGAGACTAAGTACCCAGTCCCAAGGACGTCTTTGGCCTTACGTAAAGCGATGGACCGACATTCACTTCGGCAGGCTCTTCCACTTCGCTAAATATTCCTGTACGGCCATCACGAGGGTGGCGTGGCTCCACGTGAGCGGGGAGACCGACAGCGGCGCGTGCGAGTAGGGGTGCACCTGCTCGGCCAGCACGCCGGAGGGAAGTCCGTGCTGCGCGCACCATTCGAGCGTGGCCCGCGCGAGCTTGAGGTCGGCGTGTGAGCGCGCCGTCGCAATCTGCCACTGTGCCACCCAGAGGGTGCAAATGAACCAGGGATTTCCCGGCACATTGGTGATGTCCTGGCTCTGCTGGTGGTAGTAATCGTTTTCATACCGTGCCACGCCGCCGACCGCCGTCTTGACCCCGAGCGTTTCCTTGATCGCCTCCATTGTCTTGACGATCCGCGGATCGTCTGGCGCGAACATACCAAAATACCACAGCCCGTACATGGCGGCGTCCACCGTCTTGTCCACATCCCAAGTCGTATCGGATTTTCGATTGACCATCCGGGCAAACCGGTTCAACTCGGGGCGGTAGAGGACAGTCTCCACGCCCGCCTTCATCTTGGCCGCAGCCGTCCGATATTTCCCCGTCGCATCTACGTCCCCCAACGCCTCGGCAAATTTTGACGCAGCCGTCAATCCGGCCCAGACCGCCGCCACCGTAAAGGCCAGTACGCCGCGGCGCTCCTCCCAGAGATCGTAGGAGGTTTTGGGCAACCCAGTGCTGTCGTGCCGATAGACGACAAGGAAATCCGCGGCCTTGGTGATAAGCGAACGATAGAGCGGCTTGATATACTCGACGTCCCTCCACCTGTCGAAGTGGTTCCAGAGCCCCCACAGCACGAGTGCAGTTTCGTCTTCCTGGATGGGGAGATCTTTTTGACCGTCGCGGATCCAAGGATGCCAGCTTGAGGCCAGCGTGCCGTCCGGATTGTACTTGTGCAGCAAATAGCCTTCCTTGCTGATCACATCCTTGCAGAAGTGATAAAACATGCGCGTCGTCCAGGAATAGCCAGCGAGATCCATGGCATGGGCGACCAACGACCCGTCGCGCGGCCACATGTAGGAGTAGGTGTCGCGTACGGCTGAGGCAATGTCCGAATCGTTGGCCGCGATGATCGCGCCGCCGTTGTCCGTCTGCGTACGGATCACCAGCAAACTGATGTTGTAGAGGCGAACGACTTCGAGGGGCAGATCGGCAAAATCTGGCCTGTGCGACTCCAGCCACAACTTCCAATAGGAGGCGGTGCGGTCGAGGAAACTCCACGGACCGCGGCGTCGCACCGTGCGGTTGATGCGAGTGACCTCTTCAAAATTCTTTCCCACCGCCATCCAGTAGTAGACCGTTTGCGTCTGACCAGGCAGCACGCGCATGTGTACAGCCACGGTGGAATCCACCGATCCCTGGGCAATAGGATTCCCTGAAAGCTGCCCGTCCTCCGCATCCTTCCATGTCCCCAGTAGGCTCTGGACGCCTGTGTGGCCGCAGGCCCATTGATCTACACCGATGTGCCATCCCTCGACTGTATCCTTCGCATCGACCGGGTGCTTACCGGGTGTCGCGGCATTCACCAGAAACCAGCGGTCGCCCTTGTAGTGGTAGACACCACGGCGCTCCGGCTCGTAGTAAGCCGTGTCGCCAACCTCATGGCCAGAAATATACAGATCGAGGTGGAAGAACAGGCGGACATCGACCTCCTGAGTGGAGGTATTGGTAACATCAGCTTGGCGGAGATAGAGATTCTCATGAAAATCAACAACATCGCGGCAACATAGTTTGACGGGAAGGTCGCGGTGCGTGAGCTCAACTTTGGTGACGAGGGTGTCATGTTCATACACCAGGCGGCGCGTCCAGCCACCGTCATCAATCCAGCGAAACTTGCCATTGGCCCAGACGCCGAACCGGTTGACCTGCCCCTTGGTGTGGTTTTCCATGCCGACATGTGGCCAGTACACGTCGCGCAACTGGTAGGCACTGTCGAAGGTAATCAGCAGGGACCCGTTGCCGATCGGCAGATCACGAGGCATGCTCGTCCCTCACTTATTAATTAATGAAAGACCAGTATACTTCACCCTAACGTTATCGGACAGTAAAAGCCTTTTCCCGCGTGCGCGCCCATGCGCCGGTCACCGTCCGGATGGCCACTCCTATGATTCGCACCATGCGGGCCAGCTCGGCCTCCGTTGCACTGAGCGGCGGCATCAGCACAACGACATTTCCAAGAGGACGGGTGATCAGACCGCGAAAGCGGGCTTCCATAGCTACCCGATGCCCCATGCGCGCTTCCAGCGGATAGGGCGTTTTCGTTGCTTGATCGCGCACCAGTTCGATGCCGACCATGAATCCACGCTGCCGGATGTCGCCGACGTGCGGGAGTGTGCCAAGCGGGCGCAACAAGCTGGCCAACGCAACAATCTTCAACCGAAGCCGCGCAAGTGTCCGTTCCCTTCGGAACGTCTCCAAATTCGCCAGCGCCACGGCGCACCCGAGCGGATTACCCGTGTAGCTGTGTCCGTGGAAAAATGTCTTCCATTCGTCGTAGCGCCCGAGAAAGGCTCGATAGATTTTGTCCGTCGACAATGTCGCCGCCAGTGGCACATAGCCGCCGGTCAGCCCTTTGCTGATTGCCATTAAATCCGGCGTCACGCTTTCCTGCTCGCAGGCAAACATGCGGCCGGTCCGTCCAAATCCTGTGGCTACCTCGTCGGCGATGAGCAGAACGTTGTACTTCGTGCAGAGTCGGCGGATGCGCGTGAGATAACCGGGCGGGGCAGTGATCATGCCGGCCGCCGCCTGCACGAGTGGCTCGATTACGAGACCGGCCAGATCGCGATGCCTCTTTTTCAAGATATGCTCGATCGGATCAATGCACGCCATCTGGCATGAGGGATAGGTCAACTTGAGCGGGCAGCGATAGCAATAGGGAGGCTCCGCGCTCAATGATGGAAAGAGGAGGGGGCGGAACCGTTCGTGGAATAATGCCAGCCCCCCGATACTCATGGCGCCGATCGTGTCGCCGTGATAGCCAAGCTGAAGGTGCAGAAAGGTGTTTTTTGAACCGGCAGCTGGCTTGCGCTGGCGCCAATATTGCAACGCCATTTTGAGCGCAACTTCCATGGCCGTGGAGCCATCGTCGGAATAGAAGACCCGCGTCAGACCGCGTGGCGCGATGCCGACCAGCTCACGAGCTAGTCTAATGGCAGTTGGATGGGACAGCCCCAACAGAGTGGTATGCGCGGCTTTCTCCAATTGCTTCCGGATCGCGCGATCGAGTGCCGGATGCCGATGCCCGTGCACGGTCAGCCAAATGGAGGAAACGCCGTCCAGATATTTTTTGCCAGCCGTATCGTAGAGGTATGCCCCTTTGGCACGCTCGATGATAAGCGGCTGCTCCTGCTCCCACTCGCGCATTTGCGTGAAGGGGTGCCACAGGAACTGCCGGTCCCACTGTGCGAGCCGTCGATGCCGTTGCCGTCTTGCCATGCGTAGTTGAGCCATCCCACCAATGAAGTTTAGCGCAAGAGGAGGCGATTATAAGTGGCGGCCTTTGCTTTGACAACCGGAAGTCCACCGCCTATAATGCACCAAATTCTCTTGCAGGAACAACGACTTGCAAACGCATACCAGGAATTTCTCCATCATCGCTCATATCGATCACGGGAAATCCACCCTCGCTGATCGTCTCCTGGAAGCCACCGGCGCCATCACCCAGCGGGAGGCCCGGGACCAGATTCTGGACGCCATGGATCTGGAACGCGAACGGGGTATCACGATCAAGGCCCACGCCGTGGCACTCCGCTACAAGGCTGCGGACGGGCAGACCTACGCGCTCCATATCATCGATACGCCCGGTCACGTGGACTTTACCTATGAAGTCTCGCGCAGCCTCGCAGCATGCGAAGGTGCCTTGTTGCTCGTGGACGCCAGTCAGGGCGTTGAGGCGCAGACGATCGCTAATGCGCACCTCGCCATGGCGAACAATCTAGTGATTGTTCCGGTCATCAACAAGATCGATCTGCCCGGAGCGGACGTTGAGGGCGTGAAGCAGCAGATTCAGGACGTGCTCGGATTAGAAGCGAAAAACGCACTATTGATCAGCGCCAAGGAGGGCAAGGGCATCCGCGAGGTGCTCAACGCTATCATCGAAAAAATTTCGCCCCCCTCAGGCGATCCGGCCAGGCCGCTCAAGGCACTCGTCTTTGATTCCTGGTTTGACAACTACCAGGGCGTGGTTGTGCTCGTCCGCGTGATCGACGGCACCATCCGGCCGGGCATGAAGATCAAGGGCATGTCGAACAACCGGATGTTCGAGGTCATGGAAGTCGGCCAGTTCACGCCAAAACGCACGAAGACCGACGAACTCAGCACGGGTGATGTCGGCTACGTTTGCTCGGGCATGCGAGAGACGGCCGACACGAAAATCGGCGACACGCTGACGGACGCCGTAAAGCCGACCGATTCACCATTTCCCGGCTATAAGGACGTCAAACCGATGGTCTTCTGCGGCCTGTACACGACAGACACGGCGCGTTTTGAGGACCTGCGCGACGCGCTGTTGAAACTGCGCCTCAACGATTCCTCCTTCGTGTACGAGCCGGAAACATCGCTGGCTCTCGGTTTCGGATTTCGCTGCGGATTTCTCGGTCTGCTGCACATGGAAATCATCCAGGAGCGGCTCGAGCGGGAATACAACCTGACGCTTATCACGACTGCACCGACCGTCGTCTATCAGCTCCTCACGACAGCCGGAGAGATTTTGATGATTGACAATCCGGCCAAGCTGCCGTCTCCCTCGTCCATCGAAAGCTTTGAGGAACCGTTCATCAAGGCGACGATCATCACACCGGAACGCTACGTCGGGGGAGCCTTGCAACTCTGCCAGGAACGCCGTGGGGTGCAGCTGGCACTGCAGTATCTCGATCCGACACGTGTGATGCTGACCTACGAACTGCCACTCAACGAGATTATTTTGGATTTCTTTGACCGTCTGAAATCCAAAACGCAGGGCTACGCGTCCTTCGACTATGAATTCCTCGGCTACCGGCCAGGCGATCTCGTCAAGATCGACATGCTACTGAATGGGGAGACGGTGGATGCCCTCTCATTCATCACGCACAAGGAGAACGCTTATACGCGCGGCCGCCAGCTCGCTGAGAAGATGAAGGAGCTGATCCCCAAGCAAATGTTCGAGATCGCCATTCAGGCGGCCATCGGCAGTAAAATCATCGCGCGGGAAACTATTGGCGCGCTCAAGAAGAACGTCACGGCAAAATGTTACGGTGGTGACATCTCGCGCAAACGCAAGTTGTGGGAAAAGCAGAAAGAGGGCAAGAAACGGATGAAGCAGGTCGGGAAGGTGGAAGTGCCTCAGGAAGCTTTCCTCGCGCTGCTCAAGGTGACAACTGAATGACGAGCGAACCGGAACAGCAGGCCTCGCCGACTCCACTGGACAATGCGCCGACACCGGATACGGCATCGGATGCCGTGCGGCTTGTTGACGCTCCAGAGGGAGAAACCTCCGCGCCGCGCGGCAAATCGCTTTGGCGTGAGTACACGGAAGCGATCGTCGTGGCCATGATCTTGGCCTTCGCTATCCGCATCTTCATCGTGCAGGCGTTCAAGATTCCCTCCGGCTCAATGATCCCGACACTGCTTATCGGAGACCACATCCTCGTAAGCAAACTGTCCTACGGTATTCAGTGGCCAGGCGATTGCAGGCTGAAAGCGACGCTGCCGCCGATCAGCTGCGCGGTCACGCGTCATCTCGTCATCTTTGGGTCGCCGCAGCGGGGCGATGTGATCGTCTTCCGGTACCCTGAAGATGAGGACAAGGACTTTATCAAACGCGTCGTGGGCTTGCCGGGCGATACCGTGCAGATCCGCAACAAAACCGTCTACATTAACGGTGATGCCATAACCGATCAGTGGTATACCCAGCGCGTGGACCCAGGCATGATTGACGGCACGGTTAATCCGAGAGACAATTTCGGTCCTGTGACCGTGCCGGAGGATTCGTTCTTCGTGATGGGCGACAATCGCGATCAAAGCCTGGACAGCCGGTTCTGGGGCTATGTGCGGGAAGAAAAGATCCGCGGCCGCGCGTTGCGCATCTACTGGTCCTGGAAAGGGCAGGGCGCCTGGCAGGAATGGGTACGCTGGGACCGTATTGGAAAGGCCATCCAGTGAACAAGTCGAAATCGTTGGGGCGGGCACCTCATCAGGATAAACGGAACCGTGATGCCGGACCGTTGCCGGCCGCCCTCCAGCAATCATTGCGCTCAATCATCGCTAAATTCCAAACGGCAAGCGTACTGGTCGTCGGCGATTTGATTCTCGACCACTACATCTGGGGCAAGGTCAGCCGGATCTCTCCCGAAGCGCCGGTCCCGATCGTCCACGTCGATTCGGAGTCGCTAAAGCTGGGCGGGGCTGCCAACGTTTACAACAACATCGTGTCGCTCGGAGGGCAGGCAGACATTTGCGGCATCATCGGTCAGGACGAAGGCGGGCGGCAATTGCTTAAGGAACTCGGCACTGCCCGCCATGGCCGCGGCGGTGTGGTCATCGACCCCGAGCGGCCCACAACACGCAAGACCCGCGTCATTGCGCACAACCAGCAGATCGTTCGGTACGATGTCGAAGGGCGGACAGACATCAAGCCCCAGTACCAGCAACGGATCCTGCGCTATGTGGAGTCCCGCTTGCGGGATATTTCCTGCCTCGTGGTATCGGACTATGCTAAGGGCGTGATGACCGCTTCGCTGATGTCAGAGCTGATCCGCCTGGCTGCCATGAAAAAAATTCCCGTGATCGTCGATCCTAAGGTCGAGCATTTTTCTTACTATAAAGGCGTCACCGTTGTCACACCTAACCATCTCGAAGCCACCCAGGCGGCGGGCGTGCACGGGGACGACGACGTTACGGTCAATCGGGCCGGCGCCATTCTCAGGCAACGCTTGAGCTGTGACTGCGTCCTGATTACGCGCGGGGAGAAGGGCATGAGTCTTTTTGAAGCTAACGACGCCCACTGGCACATCCCCACTGTCGCCCGGCAGGTGTACGACGTGACTGGTGCCGGCGATACTGCCATCGGGACGCTGGCGCTCGCCATGGCGGCAGGCGCCTCCATCCGCGAAAGCGCGATGCTCGCCAACCATGCGGCCGGCATCGTTGTCGGGATGGTCGGCACGGCAACGGCCACGGCCGAACAACTCCTTGAGGCTCTTACGCATGCCTAACACGAACGGACCGGTGACGGTGGTCATCCCGGCCCGGTTCGGATCCTCCCGCTTCCCTGGTAAACCGCTGGCAAAACTCGCCGGCAAGCCGCTCATCCAACATACCTATGAGCGTGTCCGCTCGGCACCCGGTGTCGACCGCGTCCTCGTCGCGACGGACAATGATCGCATCCGCCAAGCGGTCCTAGAGGTCGGCGGCGAGGTCATCACACCTGAAGGCCAGTTTCGCACAGGGACGGACCGCGTGGCTGCCGTCGCGCAGGAGGTGCCCGGCAACGTGTTTGTCAATCTGCAAGGCGATGAAATCGCGCTCCATCCTGAGCTGCTGACCGATCTCATCCGGCCATTTCTCGCCAGCGGCGCGCTGATGGGCACACTCAAACGCGCACTCATGTCGTCCGGTGAAGTCCGCAATCCTGCGATTGTGAAAGTTGTCACCGATAGGCAGGGGAACGCACTATATTTTTCTCGTTCTTCAATCCCCTATGTGCGCGATCGAGAGCCGGGAAAATTCGTTTCCGGGTTGCATTATGTCCACCTGGGAATTTACATTTATACCCGTGAAACGCTGCTCCGGCTGGCGGCGATGCCCACCAGCCCATTGGAAGACGCTGAAAAGCTGGAGCAGTTGCGTGCGCTGGAGGCGGGGATTCCGATCCGGGTGTGGGAAACCCGTCATCCCTCGTTGCGCATCGACACGCCAAAGGACCTCCGAGAGGCGGCCGCCGCGCTGATCGGTCAAACCCGGCGACGTACCACCGCCCGCCCGGGCACACGAAAGGGAGGCTTGACGAAGCGATGAGCAAGTTCATTTTCGTCACCGGCGGCGTCATCTCATCACTCGGCAAGGGGCTCGCTTCAGCTTCTATCGGCAATCTCCTTGAAAGCCGCGGACTGAAGATCACCTTCCTCAAGCTTGACCCTTACATCAATGTCGACCCCGGGACGATGAATCCGTACCAGCACGGGGAGGTCTTCGTCACTGAGGACGGCGCAGAAGCTGATCTTGACCTAGGCCACTACGAACGATTCTCCTCACTGACGCTGACCCGCGAAAACAATTACACCACTGGGCGTATCTACAATTCCGTCATCACGAAGGAGCGGCGCGGCGAATATCTCGGCGGTACTGTGCAGGTCGTGCCACACATTACCGACGAAATCAAACACTGCATCCGCAACGTGTCGAAGGACACTGACGTGGCCATCGTAGAAATTGGCGGCACGGTCGGTGACATCGAGAGCCTGCCATTCCTGGAAGCAATCCGGCAAATTCCCTACGATGTCGGTCGCGAGAATGTTCTCTACGTCCATCTGACACTCGTCCCGTACATCGGCGCCTCCGGGGAACTGAAAACCAAGCCCACGCAGCATTCCGTAAACAAGCTGCGCGAGATCGGTATCCAACCGAACATTCTGTTGTGCCGAACAGACCGGTTCCTGCCGCCGGACCTTAAAGACAAGATTGCGCTTTTCTGCAACGTGGAGAAGGGCGCCGTCATCACGGCCAAGGACGTGGAAACGGTCTATGAAGTACCGATCGTGTTCCGCAAGGAAGGCCTTGACGAACTGATCGTCCGCCAACTCAAGCTGGAAACCGCTCCGCCGAACCTGCGTGAGTGGGACGCGATCGTGCAGAAGATCAAGCGGCCTAAACACGAAGTGTCCGTAGCCTTGGTTGGCAAATACGTCGGGCTGAAGGAATCGTACAAGAGCCTGTCTGAGGCGCTGGTGCACGGCGGCGTGGATCACGAAACTCGTGTCAACGTTCATTGGATCGAGTCGGAAGAAATCGAACGGAAGGGCGCCGAACAGATTCTTCGAGAAGCCGACGGTATCCTGATTCCAGGTGGCTTCGGCATTCGTGGCATCGAGGGCAAGATCCAGACAATCCGATGTGCCCGAGAACGGGGGATTCCGTTCTTCGGCCTGTGCCTTGGCATGCAGTGCGCCGTCATCGAACTGGCCCGCAACGCCGCGGGATTGAAGGATGCCAATAGCTCAGAATTTGAACCCAACGGCCCTCATTCAGTGATTCATCTGATGGAGCATCAGAAGTTTATCCACGACAAAGGTGGTACGATGCGGCTGGGCTCCTATCCCTGCCGCCTGCTGGACGGCAGCCTGGCGCACAAGGCCTACGGCGTGCTCGAGGTCAAGGAACGCCACCGGCACCGCTTCGAATTCAACAACGCTTACCGTGACCGGCTGGCAGCACAGGGGTTAGTTCTGAGCGGCCTATCGCCGGACGGGCAGTTGGTCGAAATCGTGGAGCTGAAAGGCCATCCCTGGTTCCTCGCTACACAATTCCATCCGGAGTACAGTTCGCGTCTGCATCGTCCGCATCCACTATTCAGCGCCTTCGTGGGCGCCGCGTTACGGAGAAAGTGCGGGAGGTAGAGTATTTCTGTTATGTCGCATGACGTCACGATCGGAAAACTAAAAGTTGGCGGTGCCCATCCGCATTTTCTGATCGCCGGCCCCTGCGTGATTGAAAGCGAGCGGTTGACGCTGGAGACAGCCCAGCGCATCGCTGAAATCTCGCGTGCACTGAAGATGCCGTTTATTTTTAAGTCGTCTTACGACAAGGCCAACCGCACCTCCATCTCGTCTTTTCGAGGCCTCGGTATTTCGGAAGGATTGAGAATCCTGAAAAAGGTCCGGGACGAAGTTGGCGCCCCCGTGCTCACTGACGTGCATAGTGCGGAGGAGGCTAAGCGGGCGGGGGAGACGGTAGATGTGCTGCAGATTCCGGCCTTTCTCTGCCGTCAGACAGATCTCCTGGTGGCTGCAGCCACGACCGGAAAAGTTGTCAACGTCAAAAAGGGCCAGTTCCTGTCGCCCGGCGAAATGGCTAACGTCGTCACTAAACTGGAGGAGAGCGGCACGAAAAAGATTCTTTTGACGGAACGAGGCTCCTCGTTCGGCTACAACAATCTGGTCGTGGATATGCGTGCGCTGCCGATCATGCGAAAATTTGGCTATCCCATTGTCTTCGACGCAACACACAGCGTCCAGCTGCCCGGCGGAGGTGGGACCAAGTCCTCCGGACAGCGTGAATTCATCACTCCGCTCGCCTGTGCGGCCGCGGCGGCCGGCTGCGACGGCTTTTTCATGGAAGTCCATCCGGATCCAGACCACGCACCATCCGACGGCCCCAATATGGTCCCGCTGCACGATCTCAAGAAACTGTTGGAGCGACTGCTGCAAATCTGTCAGGCGGCAGGCAAGGGCGCGGAGAGTGACCAATGAGTCTGTCACACGGAAAACGAGTCTTGCAGATTGAGGCGCGCGCCATCGCCGCGCTTGTAGAACGCCTCGACAACCGGTTTGCCAAGGCGGTGGACATTCTCTTCCGTTGCTCCGGTAAGGTGGTAGTCTCCGGCATGGGCAAGTCTGGCCTGATCGGGCAGAAGATCGCTGCCACGATGGCCAGCACCGGTACGCCGGCTTTCTTTGTTCACCCCGCCGATGGCATCCACGGCGACCTGGGCATGCTGGGCAAACACGATGCCCTCCTGGCTCTCTCAAACAGCGGGGAGACGGAGGAGGTACTCAAGCTCCTGCCGTTCATGAAGAGGCTGAACATTCCCGTCATCGCCCTAACAGGACGACCGCAATCCACGCTGGCCAAGAACAGCGACGTGGTGCTGGACGTCTCCGTCTCGGAAGAAGCCTGTCCGCTGGGGCTAGCGCCAACCTCTAGCACAACAGCAGCGCTCGCTATGGGTGACGCGCTGGCTATTGCGCTGCTGGAAAAGCGGGGAATCAAGGCGGTGGATTTCGCACAGTTCCATCCCGGTGGAACGCTGGGCCGCCGACTACTGCTCACGGTAAAGGATCTCATGCATCAGGGCGAAGCCCTGCCGTGCGTCAAGGCCACTGCGTCGGCAATGGATGCCATCATCGAAATGACATCCAAAAAGCTCGGCATGACAACCGTCGTCAACTCCAAAGGACACTTGGTTGGCGTCATCACTGACGGAGATCTGCGACGCTCCCTTGAGAAGGGGAGCAATCTTGCCAAGTATAAGGCCGGTGATATGGGCACCAAGTCTCCTCGGACGATCAAAGCCAAGGCCCTGGCCGCTACGGCGATCCAGACTATGGAACAGTTCTCGATCACTTCGCTGGTGGTCGTGGATGACGGTGGCCGCCTTGCTGGAGTCATTCATCTCCACGATCTACTGAAAAGCGGCGCCGTCTGACCAGCGCGGAGCACGGGAAGGCGAGGCATGCGCACTACAGACGCCCTGAAGCAGGCCGACTCGATCGCTGGCTCGCGTGCCAATACCGCGACCAACGTCAACCTCCCGAATTTTCTGACTGTTGCCAGAATCCTCCTGATTCCGGTCTTCGTCGTCCTGTTTTCCGATCCGACCCCTGATCGCTCGTTGATCGCGGCTATCATTTTTATTATTGCAGCCGTGACGGATCTGCTTGACGGCTATCTTGCCCGCCGGCATTCCCAGGTCACGCGGCTCGGCCGTTTGCTCGATCCTATCGCCGACAAGCTGCTGGTGTTATCCGCCTTGATCCTACTTGTGGAATTCGACCGGGTCCATCCCGTCGTCGCCATCCTGATTATTGCTCGGGAAGTGGCCGTGACAAGTGTTCGGGGACTCGCAGCGCCACAAGGAATCATCATGGAAGCAGAAACAATGGGAAAGTATAAGATGGCAGTGCAGGTGGTAGCTATTGTATTCCTATTGCTCGAGAGGGGCGTGCTTCCAGACACCTGGCATGCCCATGACGTAGGCACTGTGCTGCTATACCTTGCGCTGGCGCTAGCCTTCTACTCAGGCAACCGATACCTCATGACCTTCTGGCAACAAAGTTCTAAAAAAGGTTTATAAGTGAACCTCCCGAACGACGGACTCTTCATTTTATTGATCGTCGGTGGTTATCTTCTTGGCTCTATCCCATTTGGTGTGCTGGCGTCCAAGGCACTAGGCCTTCCGGATCCACGCACAGTCGGCAGCAAAAATATTGGTTTTACCAATGTCCTGCGTTCCTCCGGGAAAAAGGCCGGCATCCTGACCCTGCTTGGTGACATGGGCAAGGGCTTGCTGGCAGGATGGACGGCCACTCAGACATTGGAAAGCGAAATTGGGGTTTTGTGTGTGGCGATCAGCCCTATTTTGGGCCATCTCTATCCGATCTTTTTGGGCTTTAGGGGAGGCAAGGGGGTCGCGACCGCCCTAGGGGCCGTGGGAGCAGTTGCCCCTCTGTTGGGCATCAGCCTCATCGGTATTTGGCTGTTTGTGGCCGCGGTTTGGCGCTACTCGTCTGGTGCCGCACTGATAGCTTTTCTAGCCCTTCCAATTCTGACCTTACTCACCGGAAGTAATCTGGCCTTTATGACATTTTCATTCTCCGTGAGTACTCTGATAATCCTCAAGCACAAGGCAAATATTGTCCGATTACGGGCCGGGACGGAGCCGAAAATCGGTCAATCTGAAAGTTTACATAATACATCTTATCAGACATGATGATTCAGCAGGGAGCCTGTGACCTCTGAGTTTCTAAGGCGAATCCGTAAGGAATTCACGCTGACGGCGCGCGGCATCCACGAGACCGTCCTGGCCATTGCCGAGCGCGTCAATCGGAAAGTCCAAATCCTAAAACTCCACTGGCACGCTGCCGATCTTTGCGAGCAGATTGAGCACCTTCAGCAGCATCTCGGAGTGCATCTCTGTCAGACCATCGGTGGACCGAATCCTTCGCTACTGGCCGAGCAGCCGGAATACACTACGGAACTGCACGTGGCCGAGATCGCTTCGCGAATCCGACACTTAAAAGCTGCGCTGCTACGTATCGACCCCCAGGTCCGACAGATCGAATCCGAATCGCTTCGCGAAGATCTGCTCAATCTCGAACGCGATTTATTTCTCCGGCAGGCAACCATCGAACATCTCCGGATTGTAGTCGGTGCAGCGGCCGTCGGACGTACCGCCAGCCAGCTGGGCCTTCCACCCACGGTGCGCGTAGTGGCGCTCCTACGCGGACCGGCCCTCATTCTGGGATTCGACACGACTTTGTTCCGTCAGGGCGACACGGTGATCCTCATGGGTATGCGGCAGGATCTGCCGCAGATCCTGCCACTCTTTTTAGAACGCAAGCGCGCCACGGCCTGACCAATGCGCACACCTTTTCCATCGCCCCGTCCCATCCACCACATTCTGGCTATAGGCCTATTCTTCCTGGGCACTATCCCTGCCCAGGCTGATGGCCTCCAGATGCTGGAGGACATGCAGACTGTCATCACCGAACTGGCGGAACGCGTGCAGCCGTCGGTTGTCAGCGTCGCCGCGATCCGCCCTAAGGAAATCCTACGCGACCGTCCGTCCAACGCACCGGGATCCGGTTCCGGTGTGATCATTGATACCGACGGCCACATTATCACCAACAATCACGTTGTGAGCGATGCCACAGAGGTCGAGGTTCGTCTGTCGGACAAAACCCGATTCGTGGCGCAGGTCATCGGCAAGGATCCGGACACCGATCTGGCCATTCTAAAAATCACGACCGAGCGGAAACTGCCTAGCGCAAAGTTCGGCGACTCCTCACGTGTGAAGGTCGGCCAGTGGGCACTGGCCGTTGGGAATCCCTTTGGACTGGACCGCACGGTCACGCTGGGTGTCATCAGCGGCATAGGGCGGGAGAACATGAACCTGTCCCGCTACGAGAACTTTTTGCAAACCGATGCCTCCATTAACCCAGGCAATTCCGGCGGCCCGCTGTTCAACCTACACGGCGAAGTGATCGGCATCAACACCGCCATCATCAATTTCGCTCAGGGCATCGGCTTTGCCATCCCCTCAAACATGGCCAAGCAAGTGCGCGATCAATTAATCGTTCACGGAAAGGTGGTGCGCGGCTGGCTGGGTGTTGGTATCCAGCCCGTGACCGCCGAGTTGGCGGTTAAATTCGGTGTGACGGAGGGCGACGGCGTGCTGGTCAACGAAGTGTTCGAGAAGGATCCGGCCGCCCGCGCCGGCATCAAACCGGGTGACATCATCACCAAGGTGGACGGCAATTTCGTCGATACGCCTAACGCACTCTCGCGCGTTATTGCCGGCCTCCTGCCCGGCGCGACGGCCCGTGTGGAAATTGTCCGCGATGGGCAACGCCAGCTCATCCCAGTCCCTCTCAGCGAGCGGGCCGAATCAGCTGTGGTCGCCTCCCTGCCCCCACCCTCCAAATCGGAAGCCAAGCTTGGGCTCAACGTGCAAGGCCTGACAGCTGTACTCGCCGAGAAATTTAAGCTCAAGGAGTCGGCCGGCGTACTGATCTCAAAAGTCGAGCGCGGCAGCGAGGCTGAGGCCGAAGGGCTCCGCGAAGGTGATCTGATTAAGGAAGTCAATCGCGTCGAGGTAGCCTCCGTTGCCGACTTCACGGCCGGCCTGGCGAAGGTTAAACGTGGCGAGCGCGTGCTGCTCCGGATCACCCGCGAAACGCGGGCCTTCTATGTGGTGCTGAATCCGGCTGACAAATAGGACGCCCCCTAGACCAGCTGTTTCTAGTAGCTTTGCAATCCTCGATCATCCGACAGGCAGTTCGCGCGGCCCTTCTGTTACTGGCCCGTGAGTGATTCCCCTTCATTTTCTAATCAGTCCTCCCCGTTTTATATAGCCTCACCTGTGTTGCCTGTGATCCAAAAGTGTTGTTTTTTACACACAGTCTGTTTATATTGTGGATGATCTGTGAATTACCAAAAATTTATAAATTATTGATAATAATGGATTTATACTATTCAGGCTTGAGAATTGCTTGAATTACACTTTGTATGAGACGCGTGCTAGTGAGAAAATAGGCGAGTGCTGGAGGGTGATGATGGACTGTCCAAAATGCAAAGGGCTGATGGTGCTGGAGAGGTTTTCTGACTTCTTCCTCATCTTCTATGCCTGGAAATGTATCAATTGTGGCTCGATTGTGGATCGCACGATTGCCGCTAACAGGCAGAAGAGTTTGGCCGGTCTGGAGGCGGAACCGGTGCCAACCCGTACGCTCGGCTGATCCTTCCCCCTTAGTTCAATTTACGGACAATCTATACTGCCAGACAAAACCTGCAACAGGACCTTCGCGCAGGGTCCCGCGTAGGAGACCCTGCGATCACGCGGGCATCCCCTCTGGGCCACACGCTCGTCCCTTTATCAAGCAAGACCGGGGCCTGCGCCGCTTGCCTTGACCCTCAAAAAAACGGTGTGCTACAGTTCCATCTTATTTATTTTCCATCGTCAATGCGTGTCATCGCAGGCACACAAAAAGGGCGCCGACTGCATGGCCCGAAGGGACCGGACCTGCGTCCGACTGCAGACCGGGTCAAGGAAGCCCTCTTCTCCATCCTGGGCGCACGCGTGGCCGGAGCCCGGTTCCTGGATTTGTTCGCCGGTACTGGTGCCATCGGCATTGAAGCCCTGAGCCGAGGAGCCGCGTCTGTGATGTTTGTGGAGTCAAGCCCCTCTGCGGGACGCATTTTAAAGACCAACCTGGCAGCCTGCGGCCTTGAAGCCAAGGCCCACCTCTATCTGTCGCAGGCGGAGACCTTTCTCCGCAGCCAGCGGGCTGGCGCCGTTGCATTCGACATCATTTTTGCCGATCCACCCTATCAGTTTGATCCGACCGCCACCCTGTGGCCGATCCTTTCCCGTACTACTGCGTTGGCGCCTGGCGGCCTGCTGGTGTTTGAACATGCAACCAAGCTGGCGTTGCCGCCGGCGATACCCTCCCTGTCTTTGCTTCGGCAATACCACTACGGCGACACCACGCTGTCCGTCTTTGAGTGCACCGCGCAGGACGGAGCGGTGTCATGAAAATCGCCGTCTACCCAGGCACCTTTGATCCGGTGACGCATGGACACACCGACATTATTGTCCGCAGCCTGCGCGTGTTCGACAAGGTCATCGTGGCCGTTGCACCCAATCCGACCAAGCAGCCGCTGTTCGACTGGGCCGAGCGAATCAAGATGGTCAAGCTGGTCACCAAGGGCCTCTTGCACGTCGAAGTGGTTCCGTTTGATGGCTTGCTGGTGGAATTTGTTCAGAAACGGAAGGCCCACGCCATCATCCGAGGGCTGCGCGCAATTTCGGACTTCGAATACGAGTTTCAGATGGCGTTGGTGAACCGGAAGCTCAATAAATCGGTGGAGACCGTGTTTCTCATGCCGAGCGAGGAATATTCCTATCTGACCTCCACCCTGATCAAGGAAGTGGCCAGCTTCGGCGGCCGTCTCAGCGACTTTCTACACCCACAAGTTGCCCAACGGCTGCTGAGGCGGCTGGGAAAGCGGAAAGCATGAAACTGGCAGCCAGAGCTGGACGCATCGTCCCCTCTCCAACGCTCAGCATTGCAGCCACGGCCAAGGCCATGGCTGCGCAGGGCATCGACGTCGTGGACTTTGCCGCCGGCGAGCCGGACTTCGACACACCGGAACCGATCAAGGCCGCCGCCGAATTTGCCATTCGCAGCGGCTTCACCAAATACACGGCCAGTTCGGGCATCGACGAGCTAAAACTGGCCATCGCTAAAAAACTCGAGGTGGACCACGGTCTGCGCTACGACAAGAATCAAATCCTGGTTTCCTGCGGAGCCAAGCACACCCTCTATAACATCGCTGAAGCGCTCTTCGATGCCGGCGATGAGATCCTAATCCCTGCGCCCTTCTGGGTCTCCTACCAGGATCAAGTGCTTCTGAACGATGCCACACCGGTACTGGTGCAGACGCACGAAGCGGACGGCTATGCGGTGACCGTTGACCTGCTTAAAAAGCACATCACGCCCCGATCGAAGGCAATCATCGTCAACAGCCCGTGCAACCCCACTGGGGCGACCTACGACCGTGCCTCGCTTGAAGGCATTGCGCAGATTGCTGTCACGCACGACCTGATGATCATCTCGGATGAGATTTACGACAAAATCACCTACGACGGCGTCCGACATCTGAGTATCGCCACGCTGGGACCGGAGATCGCTGCCCGCACGGTCATCGTCAACGGCGTCTCCAAGACCTATGCCATGACCGGCTGGCGCATTGGCTACGCGGCCGGGCCCAAAGAATTGATCACAGCCATGGCTAACATCCAAAGCCAAAGTACGTCGAATCCGACGTCGATTTCACAGAAGGCGGCAGCAGCAGCTCTTGAGGGAGGCGACGTCTTCACAAAGCAGATGGTGCAGGAATTCGACAAGCGGCGAAAGGTCATCCTGGAACGCCTAAACAAGATTCCCGGCGTGAGCTGCCGCATGCCAACTGGCGCCTTTTATGCGTTCCCCAACGTGGCGGGCTTGCTCGGGCGGAAACACCCAGGCGGTACGATCAAATCTGCCGCTGATCTGGCCAACTATCTGTTGCAGGAGGCTAAGGTGACTGTGGTGCCGGGCGAGCCCTTCGGCAGCGCCAAACACATCCGGCTATCCTACGCCACCAGCATGGAGGCAATTAATAAAGGGCTGGATCGCATCGAGGCCGCCATCCGCAAACTGGCCTCATAACGCAACGCGTATAAAGAGGAGAGTGGGCCGTGCCGATTTATGAATATGTCTGTCAGGGGTGCCAACGCCGCTTCGAAGTGAAGCAGCGCATCTCGGATCCGCCGCTCTCAACATGCGAGCAGTGCGGCCAAGCCGTGACGAAAGTCATTTCCGCTCCAGCTATTATGTTCAAGGGAACAGGCTGGTATGTCACCGACTACTCGGACAAGCTAAAACCTCCGACAGACGCTGCACCAGCAGCCCCACCGGCCGAACCGTCGAAAACGGAAAGCGCGACCCCGGCAGCCACGGGGACCGCCACTCCGGCAGCCGCACCAAGCACGCCTCCGCCGGCCTCGTCTGGGACAGCGGCCGCGACACCCGCTACCCCGTCCTCAACCACCCCGACGAAGTAACAACGACCCCTTATTTTTTCTTGCCCCGCTTGGCCGGCGCCTTCGTGGGTGCCTTGGTCTTGGGCGCAGTCAGTTTGGAGGCCTTCTCGCGCTCCGCCGCCAGACTCTGCTCGAGACTAGCTACCTGATCGGCCCGGGTCTTCAGCAGGCGGGTCGTTTCTTCGATCTTCGCGACGAGCGCGGTTTTCTCCTCCGTCAACGCTGCCACTTGTTTTTCCATCGCAGCCTTCTCAGCCTTGACCGCATCAGTCTCGGCCTTAGCCTGCTCGATCTGGGCCTGCAGAGCCGGCGGCCAGTAATCGCAGCCACTGACTCCTATCAACAGCATCACCGCTAATCCTGTTAGACCAACGGCCCTGGCTCCCTGCATGTACATCATCGACGATCCTCCTTCCGGCTAAATGCCGTCTTCACACCACCCGCCCCAGCACCTTCTCAACGTCCTGCCAACTGACCGGTCCTTCTCTGATCAACTTCGCTGCCCCTCTAGTCACGTCGACAACAGTTGACGGCACTATGCCACCCGATGGACCGCCGTCAAGAATCAGATCCACATCAGATCCCAGTGCACGCTCGACCTCCACTGCTGTGCGCCCCGGCGGCATGCCCGCTCGATTGGCGCTGGTCCCAGTCAGGGGTCCCGTTTGACGAAGCAACTGCGCCAGTAGCGGATGTGCAGGAAGCCGCACCCCGATCGTGCCCGTTCCAGCTGTCAGCATGGCTGAAAGCCCCGGAGCGGCCGGACAGACAATTGTGAGTGGCCCGGGCCAGAATTGATCCATCAGCTTAACGGCGGCTTGGGGCAACGGCCCTACTAACCCGTTCAATTGCGATCGGGCTGCGATCAACACGAGAATCGGCTTCCCCTCTTCCCTGCCTTTAATCGCGCACACACGACGCACCGCTGCACCGTCAAATGGGTTGACCCCTAGGCCATACAAGCTGTCCGTCAGCATGGCCAGCACACCGCCATCCCGGACCACGGCAGCCGCCTCCGTGCAGACAACCGCTGCCGTTTTCTCATCGAACGTTAACACATGCGACATGGTGCCTACTCGCAGCATGCGGTCACACGCGAATGGCCCGATGAGCGATATCGGTCCGATAGTGACAGCCGGGAAACGAAATGCTCCGCACCTGCTCATAGGCACGTTTGGCCGCATCAGTCAGGTGCTCGCCGATTCCCGTGATTCCGAGTACGCGTCCTCCCGCTGTCACCACCGCCCCCTGATCCCGCTTTGTGCCCGCATGATACACCAGAACAGCCTGCGACGAGATTGGTTCGGGGAGTCCCGCAATTGGCACGCCCGTTTGGTATGGACCCGGGTACCCGCCGGATGTCATCACGACGCAGACTGCGGACCGGTCATGCCACTCCACCTTCAACTGATCCAGCCGATGTTCAGCTACCGCCTCCACAACATCAACCAGATCGGTTTTCAGCAGCGGCAGGACCACCTGGGTTTCAGGATCGCCAAACCGCGCGTTGAACTCCAGTACATAAGGCTTGCCCTTGACGATCATCAGACCTGCATAGAGCACACCCTGAAATGGGCACCCAATGCGCACCATCGTATCTACGACCGGTTGCAAGACCTCCTTTACAACCTGCGCTCGCAACTCGGGCGTGCCCAGCGGCGCCGGACAGTAGGCGCCCATTCCGCCGGTATTCAGTCCCGTATCGCCATCCCCCACACGCTTGTGGTCTTGCGCGGGTAGCATCGGTGCAATGGCTTTACCATCCGTGAAGGCCATGATTGTCAGTTCTTCCCCGTCAAGAAATTGCTCGACCAGCACCTGCTTGCCAGCCTGTCCGAAGACCGCCTTCTCCATTAAATCGACGATCGCATGTCTTGCCTGCTCCCGCGTCATGGCAATAATCACGCCCTTGCCTTGGGCCAGCCCGTCCGCCTTGATGACAACCGGCAGTTCGTGCTGCTCGACATAGGCCAGCGCCTCGACCGGCTTGTCGAAGCTTTGCGAGCGGGCTGTGGGAATCTTTGCCTGAGCCATGACATCCTTGGAAAAAATCTTGCTGGCCTCCAGCCGCGCAGCGTTTTTGGTCGGCCCGAATATTTTTAGCTTCGCCTTGCGAAACTCATCAGCGATACCGAGCGCTAGCGGCGCTTCCGGCCCGACGACAGTTAAATCGATTCCTTCTTGCACCACGAATGCTTTCAGTCCAGCAATGTCATCGGCCTGGATCGGTACGCAAATCGCCACCTGTTCAATCCCGGCATTACCCGGCGCGCAGTAGAGTTTCGACACGCGCGGACTGTGGGCAATCTTCCAGGTCAGCGCATGCTCACGCCCGCCACTGCCAATGACAAGGATTTTCACGTAGGAACCTGCCTGACAAATGAAAACGAGAAACCGAAGTGGCTAGATGATTGTACGCGTCGGTACTGATGCAACCAAGCGATCATCAATGGCGGAAATGCCTCATGCCCGTCATAATCATCGCGAGGCCATGCTCATCAGCAGCTTTGACGATTTCTTGATCACGGATCGAGCCACCAGGCTGAATCACCGCCGTGATACCGGCTTGCGCGGCGGCGTCGAGTCCATCGCGGAACGGGAAGAACGCATCAGACGCCATCACGCAGCCCTTGACCGGCATCTGCGCCTTCATTGCCGCCAGCTTGACGCTGTCTACCCGACTCATCTGCCCAGCGCCGATGCCCACCGTCTGGCCTGGCTTAGCGTAGATAATCGCATTTGACTTCACGTGTTTGCAGACTTTCCACGCAAACGCACAGGCCGCATATTCATCTACTGTCGGCTTGCGCTGCGTCGGCACTGGCAGGGCCTTCAGCTCCGCCAGCACGCCAAGATCGCGGTCTTGCACGATCAGCCCCCCGACGAGTTTCTTCAGGTCTACTCCCTCTGATGTTGCCTTGGTCAGCGGACCGACGTCGAGCAGACGCAAATCTTTTTTTCGCTTTAACTCGGCCAGCGCCTCCTCAGTAAAACTCGGCGCAATGACCACTTCAACAAATGTGGACGTGATCTCCTTTGCCGCCGCCAGATCCACCGGTCGGTTGAACGCCAGCACGCCGCCGAAGGCCGACACCGGATCGGTGTTCCGCGCCTTGACGTAAGCTTCGACTGGCGTGACACCGAGTGCAACACCGCAAGGATTGTTGTGCTTGATGATCGCGACTGCCGACTCGTCATACTCCTTCACCAACTCGAGCGCCGAGTTGGCATCAAGAAAATTGTTGTAGGACATTGCCTTACCGTGCAGGATCTTCCCGAGCGACACCGACGGCTCTTTGGCATTGAGTTCGCGATAGAAGGCGCCCTGCTGATGCGGGTTCTCTCCGTAGCGGAGCATCTCCGCCCGCTCGAACTGCAGCGACAGTATCTTCGGGAATTTGCCATGCCCACCTTCCACCTGCTTTTCCAGATACCCGGCGATCAAACTGTCGTACCGTGCCGTATGCTGGAAGACTTTCATGGCGAGCTCACGGCGCAGGCTATGCTCCACTTTGCCAGTCTTCAGCGCTTCCAGTACGCGTCCGTAGTCGGACGGATCAACGACCACCACGACATCCTCGTGATTCTTCGCTGCCGACCGCAGCATGGACGGCCCACCGATGTCGATGTTCTCGATCGCTTCCCCGAACGAACAGCCGGGCTTGGTGATCGTGGCTTCGAATGGATAGAGATTGACAACCACGACATCGATCGGACCGATGCCGTGCTGTTTCATCTCATCCAGATGTGCGGACACAGACCGACGGCCGAGCAAGCCGCCGTGAATTTTCGGATGCAATGTCTTTACGCGGCCGTCGAGAATCTCCGGTGAGCCCGTGTAGGCCGCGACGTCCGTCACGGCCACGCCAGCCTCGCGCAGCGTTTTGGCCGTGCCGCCGGTCGAGAGAATTTCGGCCCCGAGTGCGGCCAGCCCCTTGGCCATGTCCACCACGCTGGCCTTATCGGACACGCTCACCAGTGCGCGCTTGATTCCGCTCATGGTCTCCTCTTGTAGATAATTCGAGTGCAAAAACCGCGCGCAGAATATCAGATGAATTCCAGAAGTTCAACCGCGTTCCGGCCGCATTGACATCGCGCACGGGGCTCACTACAATTTCGCAGCGAGGTCCCACAAGTGCGGTCGCAATTCGTCCACCTCCATCTCCACACAGAGTACAGTCTGCTCGACGGCGCCAATCTGATCGAACCACTCGTCCAGCAGATCAAGACGTTTAACCAACCCGCCGTGGCCATAACCGACCACGGCAACATGTTTGGCGCCATTGAGTTCTACCGCAAGGCCAAGGACGCCGGCGTCAAACCCATCATCGGTTGTGAAGTCTATATGGCGATGGGAAGCCGCCACGCGAAAAAGGATAGTGGCCTAGCTCATAACGATTATTATCACCTGATTCTTCTCGCTAGAAACCTGACCGGTTATCAAAACCTGATCAAATTAGTTAGTAAAGGGTATATTGAGGGTTTTTATTATAAACCTCGAATAGACAAAGAACTTCTCAAGCAGCATCATGATGGTCTCATTGCTCTTTCCGGCTGCCTCACTGGCGAAATTCCTTATCTGATCGGTCAAAAAGATATGGCTGGTGCCTTGGCGGTGGCCGGCGAGTTTCAAGAGATTTTCGGTAAGGATCATTTCTACCTTGAGGTCCAAGCCAACGGTCTTGACCACCAACGCGTCGCTAATGCCGGGCTGTTAGAGATTCACAAGAAGCTTGCAATCCCGCTCGCTGGCACCAACGACTGCCACTATCTCACGAAGGATGACGCTCGCCCCCATGAACTAATGCTCTGTCTTCAGACTGGCAAGACCATGAGCGACCCCGGCCGGATGAAGTTCGACACGGATCAGCTCTATGTCAAATCAACGGAAGAGATCGTACCGGCCTTCGCAGACTTTCCTGGAGCCGTCAGCAACACCTGCCGCATCGCGGACCATTGCGACCTACAACTGGCCCTCAACAAGACACACCTGCCGCAATACAAGGTACCGGAAGGCTACACGCGCGAGACCTATGTCGAGCACCTGGCGGTCGAAGGATTGAAGATCCGGCTGCGTGAGCGACCCAGCACCATCCCGTCCTCCTCCTACGAACAAAGGCTGCGCGAAGAGTTGATCGTGATCTGCTCGATGGGCTTTGCCGGCTACTTCCTGATCGTGTGGGACATCATCCGCTTCGCGCGCGCGCGCGGCATTCCCGTCGGCCCCGGGCGAGGTTCCGCCGCTGGAAGCCTCGTGGCCTTCGCGCTGAACATCACCGACCTCGATCCGCTCGTCTACGGTCTTCTGTTCGAGCGCTTTCTCAATCCGGAACGGGTGTCGCTGCCTGATATCGACATGGACTTCTGCATGGACCGGCGCGGCGAAGTCATCAACTACGTCGTGGGCAAGTACGGCGCGGACCACGTCGCGCAGATCATCACATTCGGCACGCTCGGTGCCAAGGCTGCCATCCGAGACGTGGGACGCGTGATGGAGATCCCCTACGCCGAGGTGGATCGCGTGGCAAAACTAGTTCCCAACCAACTCAATATCACGCTTGAAGATGCCCTCGTTCAGGAGCCCCGGCTCAACGAACTGGTCAATACCGATCCGAAAATCGGCGAGCTCATGTCAGTCGCCCGCTCGCTGGAAGGACTCGCCCGCCACGCATCGACCCACGCTGCGGGCGTTGTCATCTCCGAAAGTCCCCTGACTGACCACGTGCCGCTTTATAAAGGCTCAAACGGCGAAGTCGTCACGCAATATTCGATGGTCGACGTAGAAAAGATTGGTCTCGTCAAGTTCGACTTTCTCGGACTTAAAAACCTGACCATGATTCACCATGCAGTCCGAATGATCAACGAGGCCCACCCGGACGCACCGCCGCTGGTCATCGATCGCATTCCCTTCGACGACCCACGGGTCTTTGCGCTGATGTCAGCTGGAAAGACCACTGGCATGTTCCAGTTAGAAAGCGGAGGCATGCGCGATCTGCTGACCGGCCTGCGCCCGGACCGCTTCGAGGATATCATCGCCATCATCGCCCTATACCGCCCAGGCCCGATGGATCTGATCCCGGATTTCATCAAACGCAAACAGGGCAAGGTACCCATCGCTTACGAGGCGCCAGAACTGGAAGATTTGCTTAAAGGCACCTACGGAGTGATCGTGTACCAGGAACAGGTCATGGCGATCGCCAACAAGATCGCTGGCTTCTCTCTTGGCCAGGCCGACATTTTGCGCCGAGCCATGGGCAAAAAGAAGCCCGAGGAAATGGAAAAGCTCCGCTCGCAGTTCATCGAAGGCGCCAAGGCCAGAAAAATCGCAGAAGCCAAGGCAAAGAAGCTGTTTGACCTTATCCAGAAGTTTGCTGGCTACGGGTTCAACAAGTCCCATGCCGCCGCCTATGCCGTCGTCACCTACCAGACGGCCTACCTCAAGGCACATTATCCGATGCAGTTCATGGCGGCGCTGCTCACTAACGAAATGGGCAACACGGATAAGATGGTCGGCTACCTGACCGAATGCCGCGACATGGGCATCACGGTCCTGCCACCCGACGTCAACGAGAGCCAGAAGGATTTTGCCGTGGCAGAAGGCGGCATCCGGTTCGGCCTCGCTGCCATCAAGAACGTCGGCGAAGGCGCGGTTGAATCTATCATCGCGGTTCGTGATCAAGGCGGCTCTTTTACGTCCTTCTTTGACTTCTGCCGACGCGTGGACCTGCACAAAGTTAACAAGCGCATGCTGGAGGGGTTGATCAAGGCCGGTGCCTTCGATTCGATCGGCGCGCGCCGCGCGCAGTTGATGGCCGTGCTGGATCAGGCCGTCGAGGAAGGCGCTTCGGCACAGGCCGAGCGGGAGCAGGGCCAGACCAGCATCTTCGGCAATGTCGACGGTGATGCCGCCGCGTTCGGCCTGAGTGATCCCGCCCTGCCCAATCTTCCGGAATGGGACAAGAGCCAGCTGCTAAAATACGAACGAGAGCTGACCGGCTTCTACATCACCGCGCATCCGCTTGCGCAATTTGAGACGGCGATCAAAAAATTCTCGACTGTGACGACCGCCTCGCTGGCGGAGGCCTTGGACGGCAAGGAAGTGAAGCTCTGCGGCATCATCACGACAGTGAAATCCCTGACTACTAAAAAGGGAGACCGGATGGCCTACATCCAGATTGAAGACCCGCAGGGCCTGGTTGAGATCATCGTCTTTCCCGATCTGTTTAAAGCCACGATGGATTTCCTTACGCCTGAACGGGTCATTCAGGTCACGGGCATCGTCGATAAAGCAGAACGAGGCACCCGTCTCAAGAGCACCAAGATCGAACTGCTGGCTGATCTGCTTGCGCGTGCCGTATCCCGCGTGAATATCCGGGTGAACGACGGGCCAGATGCGCGGCGCCAGCTCAGCGAAGTTGCGCACATCCTGCGCAAGCATCCCGGCCCCACGGCCATCTCGCTAACCTTGTGCCTTCCGCCGGACATCGAAGCGGAGATGGCGCCGTTGCCGCACATGAAGGTACTACCAAGCGAGGACTTTGTCTCCGAAGTTGAAAATCTGCTAGGCAAAGGCACTATCGTCATGCTGTAATGAGAGTCTGAGGGTATGAAAGATTACCTCGAATTCGAAAAGCCTCTGCGTGAGCTGGAGGAGCGGATCGAGAAACTGGCCGGTTCCGGCTCGACCAAGCCCGCGGCTGCAGAAGAACTCCGCAAGCTCAAGGCCCGCCTCGCTCAGACGGAGGTGGAGCTCTACGGCAACCTGACCCCCTGGCAGCGCACTCAGCTGGCTCGCCATCCGCAACGGCCTGGCGTCCTCGACTACATCACCGCCTTCTGCCGCGACTTTGTGGAACTCCACGGCGACCGAGCCTACAGTGACGACCAAGCCATACTCGGCGGCTTCGCCCGCTTCAACGACCGCTCGGTCATGGTGCTGGGCCACATGAAGGGCAAGACGCTCAAGGAACGGATGCAGCGGAACTTTGGCATGCCCAACCCGGAAGGTTACCGCAAAGCGCTCCGTCTGATGAAGCTCGCCGAAAAATTCAAGCGACCGCTCCTCACCTTCATTGACACGCCGGGCGCCTATCCGGGCATCGGCGCTGAGGAGCGCGGGCAATCGGAAGCCATCGCGCGTAATCTCTACGTCATGTCCCGCCTCGCCGTGCCGATCGTCTCCGTTGTGACGGGCGAAGGGGGCAGCGGCGGCGCGTTGGCGCTTGGCGTGGCCGACCGCGTGCTGATGCTGGAACATTCCGTCTATTCGGTTATCTCGCCGGAAGGCTGCGCAGCCATCCTCTGGAACGATCCCACGAAGGTCCAGGATGCGGCCGTCGCGCTTAAGATGACGGCGCAAGACCTCCGCCATCTGGGAGTGATCGATGAAGTGATTCCGGAGCCGACGGGCGGCGCCCACCGGGACCTCCGTGACGCTTCCGAGCGGGTGGCCAAGTCACTGGCCGCTCAGTTGGCTCAGCTGGACGAACTCTCCATAGAACGATTGCTGGCGGCGCGCGATCAGAAATACCGTTTGATGGGTGTAGTCACTGAACCTCCTGCCACGGTTTAACCACCGTGCGACCTCCACTGCACACTTTTCCGACAGAGGTTCAGAAAGCCTTTTGGTAAGGCCGACGCAGGCGACGACTCGCAGCGTACGCTTCACAGTACGTTGAGATTCTGAGTAAGGCGAGAGCGGCGCCGGAGACCTTTTTCAACATCCATCAAGGATTCTGCCACATGGCGCCGTCAAAAATTGGATGAGCCTGGTGCGTCAGCTTGACCGTATCCCCGTCCTTTACCGTTGATTCCAGCGAGCTGACCTTCTTATTGATCGTCACCAGCAATTCGCCCTTGTGCATGAATGCGAGCATGCCGGTCAGCGTGTCGTGATTCGACTCCAGCAACGTTTTGACCGTCATCGGGCCGGCCACATCCAGGTGCACTTCTGATTCTCCAACACTCTGCTGGAGCGTCACGCCAAATAGTAAGATAGTCACCATCCTCTACACTCCCTCCTCACGGCTGACTCCCGGCATGGCACCGAAAGCAATCCGTCCGTTTCGGATGCTGCTTCGGAAGCGGATGGCTCTGCCCGTCTGCATGGCACCGGCTGCAGTCTTTCTCTAACAAGCCGTGATGCACCGGGGTTCCCGGCACGGCGGGATTGCGGTCGCGCGGAGACGGCAGCAGCGATACGCCCACAACCACAAGCACCACGGCGCCGAGAAACCACCCGTCTGCCTTGCGTAACGGGATCATCGCTTAGACAGCCCGATACGCTAGGGACGGCATTCTAGAGAGAGCATGGGCGGGAAACACAAACGGAACGCGCCAGGCTCAGGCGTCCGGTAAGGGCTCGGCTGTCGTCGAATCGTTCGAGGCGCCGGTCAGCACGGTATCACTCTCACCGATCGCCAAGCCCTCCTCCACCGGCAACAAGGCCTGTTCCGCCTCACCCAATTCTTTGAACTCCCGAAGCGGCGGCAGTTGTGACAGCTCGCTGAGGCCGAACTGCTGGAGAAAAAGCTTCGTCGTGCCGTACATGATCGGTCGGCCAGGCACGTCCTTCCGCCCCACCATACGGATCAATTTTCGCTCGAGCAGGGTCCGGAGCACCCCCGACACTTCGACGCCGCGGATCTGCTCGATCTCCGCGCGCACGATCGGCTGCTTGTAGGCAATGATCGCAAGGGACTCCAGCCCTGAGCGGGACAGTTTGGGCGCGGCCTTGGCCTTGGCCAGCCGCTTGATCCACGAAGCATATTCGAGCCGTGTGACAATCTGGTAGCCTCCGGCCACCTCGATAAGTTGCACGCCGCGCCCCTCACGGTCCATTTCCTCGCGCAATGCTTGCAGCCCCTGCTTAACCTCCGGCTTTGAAATGGTGCCAAGTGCGACCATGAGGCGGTCGAGCGGCACCGGCTCAGCGGAGACGAACAACAAGGCTTCAATGATGGCTCGCAACTCGCGGGCCTCCATGGCCTGCTGTCGGGACGCGTCCTCGTCCACTACAGCCGGTGTGTCGGCAGTCGCCTCGGTCCGATCCGTTGCCCCCGCCAGCAATTCCCGGGGGTCAAGTTGTTCGTGGTTATCCATAGCGTCCTCCCGCTGACTTAGAGCTCGACCGGCTCGTCGTCGGCCACCGGCGCAAACGTCCTCGTCACCAGAATCGGCCCGAATGATTCGCCCTGGAACAGACGAACCAGTTTGATCTTCACCAACTCGAGCAGTGCCAAGAACGACACGATCACGACCAGCCGCTGCACCTGCCCCTGAAACAGCGACTGGAACGTCACCGACTCCTTCCCGTCCAATACTTCGAGAATCGTATTCATGCGGTCCTTGACGGTCAGATTTTCGGGCACGATTTCGACGAGGCTGCCCACCGGCAGACGCGTGAGCACATCCTGCAGCGCATCTACCAGATCGAACAAGCTCACGTCATCTAGCACGACCTCATCAGACCGCACTGGCGGCAACGGCATGGGCTCGCGCGCATAGATCTCACGCCACATCCGCTCGCGCTCATCCAACTGCCCAGCCGCATCCTTGAACGTGCGATATTCCAGCAGCCGGCGGACAAGTTCTTCGCGCGGATCTGGTCCATCCTCGTCGTCTTCGTCGGTATCGTCCGTCGGCAACAGCATGCGTGACTTGATCTGCACGAGCGTCGCCGCCATGACGAGAAACTCTCCCGCCACCGCCAGATTCAACGACTTCATCATGCTCAAATACTCCAGGTACTGTTGCGCGATCATGGCGATGGGAATGTCGTAGATATTGACCTGATTTTTCTTGATGAGATGCAACAGCAGGTCAAGCGGGCCTTCGAAGTGCTCAAGGCGAACCTGATAGAGCAATTCCATCTGCTCCGACATGTCTGCCGAAGCGCTGCGTTCTGCATTGTCCTGCACGTACCCTCCAACCTACAAAAACTGTGAATTTATACTACCTTATGTGGTGGGTTGCAAGATAAATTCTATATGTTGTGGATGGGAGTGGATAACCCTATTGCCGCCGGATATGCCAGACCAGGAAGAAACTGACAGTTAAGAACAAGCCCGCGAGTCCATACAGGGCACGTGGATTGGACAGAAGTCCATGGAGCGGTTTTGCCCCGCTGGAGTTCACACGAACAAAGCGAGGCTCGACGGTAAACATGGCGCGCGAAAAATCGTCCGCGCCTTGGAAACGCGCATCGGAAAAGTCTGCGGTGCCCTTAAACAGTCCACCCCGGAAGACCGCGTCCTGCTCGAACTCCGTGAAAGTGAAAAACGCTTCCCTCTCAAACACTGCCTCCGACATGTCCAGACGGCCCCGGAAACGGCTGCCAGAAAACCCGCTTCCCAGTCGAAACTTCGTGCGGGAAAAATCGGCGTCTCTGGCAAAGACGACTTCGAGCAACTCCGCCAGTCCGTTGAAGGCAGCGCCTCGAAATATCGCCGTGTCAGATAGGACCGCCTTGTGAAACCGCGTGTGCGGACCGAAGGATGTCTGTTCGAACCGGACCGGCTGTGCAAACCGGGCCGCAATGAAAAAGGCCTGGGCTGCAAACACTGAGCCCGACAAATCCACCGACCCCAGGAACACCGTGCGGGAAAAGTCGGCGGGCTGCTCGAAGGTCGTGCCGGTCGCGACGACGCCCTCCTGGATCACGAGATAATCTTTCGCCGTCCGACTACCGATCGCTCCGCGTATGAGCGAGTTGGTCATCGTCAAAGAGCCGCCCAGATGCCGCACGGTCCTGAGTTGCGCGGCTTCAACCAGGTCAAGAAAAACCGGCGGAGCATCCGCAATAGTCTCCACGGCAACAGGCGGCAGTGCGTCAAAGAGCAAATCCCCCGTCAGCACGACGCCGGCAAGGTCCACGCCCTTACCGGCCTCCAGCGCTGCCAGTACCTCCTCCGCCTTGATCGCCTGCGCGGCGCGTTCTGCCTCGCTGCACTCAGAACCGAGGTGACGGATAAACCGGTCGGTCTGTCCAGGCCGCTCCCGCTCCATCGTGCAGGCAGCCCAGGCAGATATTCCGAACACACCGCCCCCCCCTCCGCTGCACAGAGCACTGACCCACAGCACCAGCACGGCGCGTGCCCAGTTATGACTCATCCTGCTCCTGGGATCGATATCAATAATGCGTCGTGCTGTGCCTGCGTCAGACGATGCATGCCGAGATTAAACCGGCGAGTGAGTTCAGCCTGGTCGGGCACGTCCAGCACGCGCTTCAGCACCGGCAGATCCTGTTCAGGTGACGACGCCCAACTTTGCACCGGCCCGATCGTGATGTATCCGTAGCGGGCCTCGGTGCGCAGCTCGTCGCGCACAAAGGCATCCAACAGATTGAACGCGCGTACGCCGGAGGTGATCGTAAAGCGCGCGCCAAGACCTTCCTTCAGCACATACACCCAGCCGCACGACTCCGGGTCGAGATAGCGTGCAAGATTATCGGCAATCAAGGCGCTGCGCAGCCCCCAGAGGCCATGCTGCAGTTGTAAGTCGGCGCTCTCCCGCGAACTTCGCTCACGAAGCGCGCCGGCGATAAACAGAAAATGACTGGCCATGGGGGTGGAGAATCGTCGGATTGTTGGACAAGACCCAGTGGGCTGATTTACTGGAACTGCGCCCGCGCCTACTCGTCCTCGTCAAGTTCGTCCGGCTTGTCGAGGTAGTGGTTTCCCTCCCCGTTAAGCGACTCCTCGTCATCCATGCCCTCGCGCATGGCATTGGGTAGGTCGTCTCCCAGATCGTCGTCGATATCCAGATCGTCCGGCAGTTCCTCGCGCATGGACTCCCGACGCGACGGGGAGGGCTTCATTTCGCGCACCGGCGCTGCGGACGACATCGCGGGCTTCACCGGCTTGGCAACTGGTGCAGGCTTTGCGGCTATTTCCGGCTTGGGCGCGACTTTCTTTTTCGTCTTTTGTGTGACCTTCTTTGTTGCCGGCTTTTTTAATTTTTTGGCCGCCCGCGTGGCCGTTTTCTTCTTTTTCTTTATCGCCATGCCTCCCCCTTAATTCCGTGCTGCGCTTGGCCCTGTTTTTCGGCCCCATTTATCATGAAAAGGTTACCGCTTTCAACCCGTAGACCACCCTGATCGTAAATTGCTGAAAATCCAGCGGTTTCATCCTGGTTCGGAATAATTTTTGCCCCTGCCTGCCCATTGAAAAAAACCTTCTCTGCCCACGATTGGCAGGAGCAAATCCCCATGTGCTGTCTCTCATATGAAAAAAGATGGTATGATGAAGCAATGATCGGAAATCTTGCCAAGACCGCCGTTCGCACTGTCATTGCAATTGCCGCGCTGCTACTGAGCGCCCTGCCCGGCACGGCCACGCCGATGCAGTTTTTGATCACAATCGACGACGCCTCGCCCTATTTTTCACCCAAGACGGCCGCTGTCACGATTGGCACGCCGATCCGATGGGATAATCTCACGCCGACCGAGCACACGATCACCCACGACGGCTGCGTCACCGACGAGACCTGCGCCTTCGATTCGAGCACCATGCTGCCTAACGCGCGCTACACCATTGACAGCCTGCCGCCCGGCCGGTATCCCTATCACTGTCGCGTACATCCTATTATGCGAGGCATGCTGACCGTCATAGAATCCTCTCTCCCGTCGCAAACCTGACCGTTCCGCGCTCGACTTCCGTTCCGCCATTCATGTACCTTACGTCCCGAATTAACTAGCCGTTTACCCTAACGCACGCACCATGAAATTAGCCGCTACACTCCATCAACCTCTCACCTTATCCGATCAGGTTCTCGCGCTCCGTGCCTGGCGCATGCCAGACATGATCATGTACCAATACAGCGCCAACGAATGGTGGCTCACTCCGCTCGACGATCAGTTCCCGCTTGTCCGCCTCAATCGTGCCGGACTGGAACTCCTGACCGCTATGGACGGCCACGCAACCGTCGGGGAACTCCTTAATCGCTATGGTAAGTGGGTGTGTGGGCCGGAAGGACAGAATGGCTGCTGGTTCTTAGAACGCTGGTCGCTTCCCAACTATTCGCTCTGTTACTACGGCACCGAACCGCCCGACGGCGGGCATCGGCTGAACATCAAGTGGGACCTGCTCTTGCAGCAGATCCGTGAAGGCTGGTCAGGCCGGCAGGGTTTTGAGGGCGGTGAGCATCTCGTCCAGTTTCATACGAAGGACATAGCCAGTCACGAGGGTCACTTCGACACGATTGAAACGACAGTCTCGCATCTGTTCCGCGAACCGAGCGAAGCGTTGCAAGGCCTGACCTATGGCCGGCTGCTCGGCCGGCAATTGCGGCAGCGCGGCTGGTGGTCATCCAAAGCGCGTATGCTGGTCGAAATCGGCGGCGGGCTGGGATACGTCGCCAAGGAACTTGCGGCGGAGCTCTCGCCGGCCGAGCGACAGGGGCTCCAGTACACTTTTCTTGATCTCACGCCGCCGTTTGTCAAAACACAATTACGCCTTGCCCGCGCGGCCGGCTGGCCCTGCCGCGGGTTGAATGCAAACGCCGAACACCTGCCCTTCCACGATGCCAGCATCGACATCGTCATCGATAACGAAAACCTCGCTGACATGACGCCGGTCAATCTCACGCGCCACGAGATTGAAACCGGCCGGAGCCAGACGCCCGTCCATCAGGAAGCGCTTGACTGGATTCGCCGCATCCGGCTGCCACTCAATCCGCAATTACCCGACGAATGCGTCTTCAATCTGGGCCCCGTTCGATTTCTCGCTGAACTCTGGCGCGTACTGCGCCCAGGTGGCCGCGCCCTTCTCGTCGAGTTCGGCGTGGAGACTGGCTGGCCCACACCAGTAAAACTGCCCGGACATACCGAATATGAAGTTCAATACACGCATCTGCGACAGGCGTCACGCTGGCTTGGTTTTCAGGAGCAGTATCTCGCGCTACCGCAGTTCCTCATGGTCAAGCCGGACACAAAAGTCCTCTGCACTGGTGCCGCCTACGCCATCCAGCGCTTCTGTCAGGCGCAGGGGAAATCCTTTTCCATTCGTGCCTATACTGAGAACGAATTAGCACAGGCGCTGGGCGACATGCTGGCCCGGCTCTCCGGGTATCATTATCACGAGATCATTGATCCGGCCTGGTTCGGCCTCTGGGACTTCAAAGTGTTGCTATTGGAAAAGCCTGGCGGGGCGCCGAAAACGGCGTTTCAGGAAACCAAGGGGTTCCGCTGGTACTCGCAACGCTAGATGGAGAAATTCCGTCATGCCCTACGGTCCCGTCAGCCCCGATAAATGGGCGGTTCTGCAAGGCCGCCTACTGAAACTCGGCATCCACGAGCGTGATCTGGATGAACAGTTCCTTCGTTCTGGAGGACCCGGCGGTCAGCACGTTAACAAGGTGTCCACCTGTGTAATGCTGACGCACCGTTCCTCCGGCCTGACCGTGCGCTGCCAGGAGGAACGCTCACAAGGACTCAACCGCTACCTCGCGCGCAAACGGCTAGCTGAAAAGATGGAGGAGTTGGTGCTTGGCGCAGCCAGCAAGCACCGCCAAGCAATTGAGAAGATCAGACGGCAGAAGCGGAAGCGGAGCAAACGCGCGAAGGAAAAGATGCTAGAGGCTAAGCATCACAGAGCGGACATAAAAACGAACCGAAAAGTTTCGCACCCCGACGAGTAGCGATCTCTTCACGCCTTGCAGCGGCGTTGGCTCAAATCGATCAAGACGCCTTCGCGCAGGCCGACGTCGCTCACGAGGCCCTCGGCAAAACCCAACACCTCCATGATGCCACTTAGGATCAGCGTACCAGCTGCGACAACTTTCTCACGTCCTTGTTCCAACCCCGGTAGGCTGCGCCGCTGCGCGATTGTCTTAGCGAGAATTTCACGCTCCAATTCTTTGATCGTGACCAGCTTGAGCCAGTAATTGTGAATGCGGATCGGCTCGTAGATCGAGAGTTTCTGCGCCATCGCGGCCAGCGTAGTGATGCTGCCGGCCGTGCCTACCAACGTGACATCTCCAAGCGGCCCCAGTGCAGCCATCGCCCGTTTTGCTTCCTGGCAAACCAGATCACGAACAGCCTGGATTTGATCTACGGTCAGCGGATCGTGTTGCAACATCCGTTCGGTTAGCCGCACCACGCCAATTTCGATCGAACGCAGGACCGGCAGTTTGCCAGCACGATCAAGGATGAACTCCGTGCTTCCACCTCCGATATCCAGCCCCAGAATATTCGTCACGCCGGCCGGCAGTCCGGAGCGAATACCTAGCATCGTGCGGCGGGCTTCCTCCTCGCCACTAATCACATCAACCTCGAAGCCGACTTCCTGTTTGACCCGTCTGAGAAACTCGTCGCGGTTGCGGGCATTGCGAACGGCGCTGGTCGCTACGGCAATCTGCGCGTCCACCTTATGTGCATTGATGACTGCTCGCCACTCCTGCAGCGTTTCGATCACGCGCGCCATAGCGGCAGGACGGAGCATTTGGTCATGATCCACGCCTTCGCCCAAACGCAGAATGCGACGGTCCGCCTTGACCTCCGTCAGCTTACCATCCACCGTCACGCGGCTGATTAGTAGTCGGCAGGTCAGCGTGCCGATGTCTACTCCTGCGAGCAACATCCCGCTACTCGCCACTGCGGATGTCCTCCATCTCGGACAGCAATTTTGCCCGTTCCTCTCGAAGCGACAACACCTGCTGCACTAGATGATTGATTGCACGATCTTCCAGCACGCGATCCACCGGCTCGCCACGCTCGTGCAGGTCCACCGCCCGCTCACCGATATCGCCACAGAGGTCTCGAACGCGCTCGTCTAGTCGGCGCAGATCGAGCCGCAGCCTGAGGAGTTCCGACTCCTCCAGCGCCCGCGTGGTTGCCCGTGCGGCCTCATAGCGAAGCGTGGCCCAGCCGGCTTTCAGGTCGTGCTTGACCCGCTGCACCAATCCCACGGGTTAGCTCACCGTTCCCAACGAGAGTTTGGTCTCCCACTTACGCAACATGGCTGCTCGCACCGCAGTGTGGTCAGCTGCCTTCAAGCGCGGATCCGCCTGCACCAACGCAACAGCCTCCTGCCGTGCCTGTTCCAACAACGCCGAGTCCCGGATCAGATTCGCTACGCGAAACTCCGGTACGCCCCACTGCCGTACGCCCAAAAGCTCACCCGGCCCACGGAGACGCAGGTCTTCTTCCGCGATCACAAATCCATCGTTCGACTGGACCAGTGCATCGAGCCGCCGCCGCGCCTTGCTGCCTTCATCGCTCTGTGGCAATTCGGCCATCAGCCCGCATGAGGCTTGCTGCGTGCTGCGCCCGACCCGCCCGCGCAGCTGATGCAACTGCGCCAGTCCAAATCGCTCAGCATGTTCGATCAGTATCACTGTGGCATTCGGCACGTCCACCCCCACTTCAATCACTGTCGTGGACACCAGCACCTGGATGTCACCCGCTTTAAATGCCGTCATGGTACGCTCTTTTTCCTCAGCTTTCATCCGTCCGTGCAACAGGCCAACTGTAGCTGATTTTGTAAAATACTTCTGCAGTCGCTCGGCCCCATCAATAGCCGCCCGCAAGTCCACTTTCTCAGATTCCTCGATTAGTGGATAGACCACATAGCCTTGCCGACCTGCCCGCAGCTCGCTACGCAGAAATGCATAGGCCTGCCCGCGTTCCGCCTCCGTGAACACGCGCGTGCGGACCGGCTTGCGCCCAGGCGGCAGTGCGTCGATGACGGACACGTCTAGGTCGCCGTAGGCCGTCATGGCCAAGGTCCGTGGAATCGGGGTGGCCGTTAGCACGAGCACGTCAGGATTGTAACCTTTTTCTTGAAGCATTTTGCGCTGCAACACTCCGAACTTATGCTGCTCATCGATCACCACCAACCCTAATTTATTAAATTTCACTTGCTTTTGAATCAGCGCATGCGTCCCGATGACCATCTGTGCATCACCGGACTCGACCTGTTTGCGAATAGCCGCCCGCGTCTTCAGCGCTGCCCCGCTGGTGAGCAATACGACTTTGATGCCAAGCGGATCCAGCCACGGCGAAAGCGTCCGGAAATGTTGCTCCGCCAGGATTTCAGTCGGCGCCATCAGCGCAGCCTGACTGCCAGACCCGCAGGCCGTCGTCATGGCCAGTAGCGCCACGACAGTTTTCCCGCATCCCACGTCGCCCTGAATTAGCCGGTTCATCGGATGGGCGGATGCCATATCCTTCTGAATATCCGCGAACACGCGCTCCTGCGCCTGCGTCAGTTTGAACGGTAGCGCTGCGCGCACCTGGGCGGCCAGCGGCGCGTCCATCTGAAACCGGAGACGCTTGGTTTCCTGCTGCACCGACCGACGTCGAAGCACCAGCGCTAGCTGAAGCAAGAACAACTCCTCGAAGGCCAGCCGGCGATGCGCCGGCGTGAAGCCTTGATTCAATAAGTCCAGATCGCCGGTCGAGTGCGGAAAGTGCGCTTCGCGCAACGCGACGCGGACCGGCAACAGCCGTTGCCGCCTCCGCACTGCTTCCGGCAATGCATCCACCAGTCCATCCAGATGGCGGTCCAACAGGTCCTTCATGAGTACACGGACCTGGCGGCTCGTCAGCCCCTTTGTCTCATGGTAGATAGGCACGATCCGGCCCACGTGTAGCGGCGCATCCTCGTCATCCAGCACCTCGTACTGGGGTGCCTCTATGCGGAGGTCCGTCCAGCCCTTGCGACCGGCCATCACTCGTCCGCTCGCCATGATCCGCGTTCCGGTTTTGAAGACGTTCTCCAGATAGGGCTGGTTGAAAAACACCGCCTGCAGCGAGCCCGTGTCGTCCTCAATCGTCGCCTCCAGAATGGACAGGCGGCGGCGCGGGATGCGATTGAGGCGCGCGCGCGTCACCGTGCCGCACACCGTCGTTGTCACACCCAGCGCCACCTGCCCAATGGGCGTCATCTTTGACCGGTCTTCGTACCGCCATGGGATCATCCAGATAGCTTCCTCGACCGTATGAATCCCCAGCTTTGCCAGTAACGCGGCACGCTTGGGCCCCACGCCCCTGACATATTGGATCGGCAACTCCCAGACGACTTTGTCCTTGACCGGAGGCGGCGGTTGGCTCCAAACATCCGGCGCCTTGAGCCGCGTGAGAATGACCTGGGCTTCCTCAACTCGCCGGCGGCGTTCAGCGGGATCAGTCACGGTGTCGAAATCAGCAAAGAGGCTGCGCAGCGCCAGCAAGCCGGTCTCAACTAGCGGCGGATAGACATTACCGACCAGCGCCTCCAGCACCTGATGCGACACGAACGGGCCAAGGCTTTTCACCGTTGACAGATGGGCAAAGGCGTCGCGGCTGGCGAATTCAATTGGACGGACAAGGCGCTGCACAAGCTCGTGCAGATGGTCGGCATGCGGCGAGGACGCTGTGAGAAGCTTGTCAGGCAAGGAAGCCGTATGTTAGCATACGCTCGTTTTTGGACCAAGAACCTCAGTCAGCGAAGGAGTGCGATCGTGGCGTTCACATGCGAGATTTGCAGCAAGCGGCATCAGTCCGGGCACAACGTCAGTCATGCCAACAACAAAACCAAGCGGACGTTCAACCCCAACTTGCAGACCGTCAAGGCGCTGATCAACGGCAGCCCGAAACGCATCAAGGTCTGCACCCGCTGCCTACGTTCGGGTTTCGTTCAAAAGGCCGTCTAGTCCGCATCATTCGTATCTCGTCATCGCTTTAGGCGATACGCTTCATGTTTCACATGTAGGCGGCGGAGTCGCTTCGGGTTTCGGCGACGGCATGAACAGGTACGACAGGCTGCCGCCTAACCCCATCATCAGCAGAATCAGTAGTAAGCCGGCCGCCCAGACCGTCGGCTGCGTCATCTCCGCTAGGACGTTCACAAAACTCACCAGCCAAAGCCCGATGGCCACCAGAAACAGATGTTTGAACCGTTGGATTACGACCAGACATCCGCTGATCACAAACCCCACCGTGCCCCAGAAAATATTGGAGAGTCCGATGACCAGCGGCGTGACTTCCCCTCCCATTGATTGGACGATCACTGAAGTGGTCAAGCTACTCACCAGCACCAATCCAAAGACAATGGAGACATCCCGCACGATGGCCTTCCAGTTGATGGACATGGCCCCTCCCTACTGGGCCGCCCAGAGCACCTTGCCGTTTCGGTCAACTAGTCTAACGGCAGCAGATTCATCCGGAGACAGATAGAGCTTCCTGGAGCCATCCCGGCTAGTCAATACCAAGCCGATTTCCCCATTCGCATCCAAGCCTAATCCTGCGCGAACTTTGCCGGCCTTGTCGAGTAGCAGAAACTCCTCAGCAGTGAGGCTATTCGACTTGGACTGTGCCACGGCTACACTGACGACGAACAGACGCTCAGAAAGGGCACTACCGAGGAAACCGGCAACCATAGCGGCAGCCACTAAAACCGCATATTGCATACGTGTCATGGGCGTTCCTTTCGTAATTATCCAACGATTATGGGAGGTCATTCTTGACTTACCACAGGGCGGACGATACGATGCAGCAGGTTGATCATTTTGAGGGAATCGGAGGCGGGCGTAGCTCAGCGGTAGAGTCCTTGCTTCCCAAGCAAGTTGTCGTGGGTTCAAATCCCATCGCCCGCTCCACCCCTCGTTTGCGTCTACTATCGCCCTAATATCGCCTTAGCGAAACTGAGGCAACGGATCAAACCTTTAGTTTTGCTCCTGCATTTCTGGAAGTGCTCACAGCTTTACGGACGATACTCCACCACAGCAAACTTCCTACGGCCAACTTTGAGCCGGCACTGGTGTCCGGCCTTCAGAACCAGCGTAGCAGTGGCATCCTGCTGCTTCTCCCCGTCGACTTCGACCCCACCCTGCGCCACTAAACGGCGGGCTTCGCTCTTACTCGGCACTAATCCGGTCCTAGCAATGACATCCACCAGGCCGATTTTCCCATCCTTGAGATCCACCTTGGTAAGCACCACCCGCGCATCCGGCTCAGTTGGAAATTCCTTTTCCTGGAATTTTTGTTGGAATACCGCCCGCGCCGCCTGACCCGCCTCCGCACCGTAATAGCGGACGACGATTTGCTCCGCCAGCGCCTGCTTGGATTCCATCGGATGCAGCGTCGTGACGCGGCCTAGATCCTCTGTCGTCAGCAACTCGTAGTAGCGGTGCATGAGCGTGTCGCTAATGGACATGATTTTGCCGAACATCTCCTCCGGTTTATCCTCAAGCGCGATATAGTTTCCAAGGCTCTTGCTCATCTTTCGCACGCCGTCAGTCCCCTCAAGTAGCGGCATCGTGATAACTACCTGCGCCTCCTGCCCATACGCTCGCTGCAAATCGCGCCCAACCAATAGATTAAACTTCTGGTCCGTCCCGCCCAGCTCTACATCCGCCTTCAACTCCACGGAGTCGTAGCCCTGGATCAACGGATAGAGAAACTCATGGACGCTGATCGGTTTCTGTTCGTGGTAGCGCTTGTGGAAGTCCTCGCGCTCCAGCATGCGCGCCACGCGGTAATGCGCCGCAAGATGGACCAGCTCCTCCACTTTCATCGCGCCCATCCAGCGGCTATTGAAGTCCACAAGTGTTTTCTTCGGATCGAGAATCTTGAAAATCTGCCGTTCGTAGGTCTTCGCGTTCTTTAGCACCTGTTCCTTGGTCAGCGCGACTCGGGTTTCAGCGACACCGGTCGGATCGCCGATCATGCCGGTGAAATCACCGATCAGAAAAATCACCTGATGGCCGAGATCTTGAAAGTGTTTAAGCTTATGGATCAGGACCGTATGCCCCAGATGGAGATCCGGCGCGGTTGGATCAAAGCCGGCCTTAATCCGCAGCGGTCGCTTTTCTTTGATCGAGCGGGCCAGTTTGGCTTCCAACTCGCTCTGCTGGATCACCTCCACGACACCACGGAGGATCAAATCCACTTGCTTGTTCAGGTCACTCACGCCTTCACCGTACCCAATAGTCGCATTTCCTCCATCCGTTTCTTGCCGATGCCCTTCACATCGCGCAATTCTTCTACTGTCTGATACCGGCCATGCGTCCCCCCAACCATGCGCTGCGCCAGTATCAGCCCAACGTTCGGCAACGTCTCCTCTTCAGCCGTCGTCGCGCGATTCAGAACGAGCTTTTTGTTCTACCCCGCCAACGTGGTCGGCAGAGCCTCAATTAGAGCAGAACTAGGCACCTGAGCCGCCTCTACGTTCGCCTGTTCAGGCGATGCGATTTCTTCCCGTCACACTGGTCAGCCGTTCCAGACATCCACGGCCCCTAGCCCGGCTAGCATGGCCGGGATACTCAGAAGCGACTGCGCCATCTTACGCCTTCTTGCGTGCCAGATGAATGGCCATCCCCTCCACGTCCTCCGCCGCTTCCATTAGCCCCTCAGCCAGCGTCGGATGCGCATGGATCATCTCCGCCACCTGCGCAGGTGACGCACCGGTGTGCATGGCCATGGCCGCTTCGTGGACCAGATCGGCTGCATGGGCACCGATGATATGTACACCGAGAAGAGTATTGGTCATCCCGTCGGCAATGATTTTAAATAGGCCAGTCGTTTCGCCCGTGCCCTGCGCCTTGCCCAGCGCCGCGTACCGAAACCGCCCGATCTTCACGTCCACATGCGGGTTGCGCCCGACCGCCTGCACCTTCTCTCGCGCCTGCCGCTCCGTGAGCCCGACCCGTCCGATCTCCGGCAGCGTGAAAATCCCGGCCGGGACCAGATTGTAGCTGACTTTGGACGGATGGCCGAGGACATTCTGCACAGCCACCTTGCCCTGCGCAGATGCCACATGTGCGAGCATCGCCTTCCCCGTCACGTCACCGATGGCGTAGATGCCGCGCACGTTGGTTTCCAAGCAGTCGTTGACCAGAATCTCCCCACGGGCCCCCACCAACACGCCTACTTTCTCAAGGCCGATGCCTTTTGAATTGAATCCACGCCCAACCGACACAAGCACTTGCGCCGCCTCGACAATCACTCCATTGTTCAATGTGGCACGCACCAAATTCGACTGCCGCTCGAGCTTTTCGACCGTTGTCCCGGTGCATAGCTCCACGCCGCGCTTCTTCAGCTCACGCGCCATGACCGACGCAATTTCCTCGTCCTCCAGCGGCAGGATGGTCGGCAGCATTTCGACCAGCGTCACCTTGGTCCCCAGACCACTATATAAGGACGCGAACTCACAGCCTTCCACTCCGCCACCGACGATCAGCAGGCTGGCTGGAATGACTTGCAGATCGAGCGCCTCCTTACTCGTAATGATCTGCTTGCCGTCAATGGGAAATAGCGGCAGGTTGGGCCAGGAGGAGCCGGTGGCGATCACAATGGCGTCGGCCTGCACAATTGTCTCCGTACCATCGCGTTTCACGACGCGAAGCGTTTTGGCATCCAGCAATTCACCCGTACCATCCAGCTGTTCGATGTTCCAGCTCTTGAACAGCGTGGCGATACCCTTGACCAGCCCCTCCACCACTTTATTTTTGCGAGCGACCATGCGGACTGGGTCATACCCGACGGTACCTTCAATAACGAGACCAGCCTCCGCCGACTTTTTGACCTTGTCGCCCAGCTCGACAACGGCGAGCAGCGCCTTACTGGGAATGCATCCCCAGTTGAGACAGACGCCCCCGAGCGCGTCCCGCTCGATGACCGTCACCCGCGCGCCCAATTGGGCGGCACGGATCGCAGCTACATAGCCGCCTGGTCCAGCGCCCAGGATGGCGATGTGTTGTTGTTTTTTCATGGAACACGCAGGTTGCGGTTTAGAGAGCGGCTCAGCGCGGAACAATCGTGTTAGTCAGACAATGTGTTTCCCTCAACCTGTCTTCTGCCCAGCTAAAAAGGCCTCGTACTGGGCGGCGGTCATCAACCCGTCCACCTGTTTGGCATCACTGAGTTCGATCACCGCGATCCAGCCCTTGCCGTACGGATCAGAATTGACGACCTCAGGATGGTCCTTGAGGTCTGCGTTGATCTTCACAATTGTGCCGCTCACCGGCGTATAGATGGAGGAGGTCGTCTTGGTAGATTCCACCTCGCCGATCTGCTGATTTTCCGTGACGGTCGCGCCGACCCTGGGCAGGTCAAGAAAGACGATGTCGCCCAGCGCGTCCTGGGCGAAATGGCTGATGCCTAGCGTGGCCTGCTTGCCGTCCAGGCGGATCCATTCATGCTCTTTGTGGTACTTCAACTCTGTCGGATACATAGGCTCCCTTCAAGCAAGGTGACGGTTGAGATTTGGGTTAAGTTGAGAAAGACTAGGTGTTTAAAAGCGAACCTTAGCCTCAGCCTCAACCTGCGTTCACAGCCGCGTGATCGTAGGGGGACTTCCCTCGCTCTGTCAACCTACGATCCGTCGAGCGGCGTCTCAAGATACAACAAGCCCATGCCGGGTGCCAGCGACGCGCGATCGGTGCCAGGTGTCACACGCACCCAAGGACGCGCGCTGTCGCCCGTCGGCAAAGTTTTTGCCAGCCAAAGGTCGTCCGCCTCGCCGATCAGCTCCAACGCGCGGCCTGCGAAGGTGCTGGCGGAACGCACAACGGTCGGCGCGGTCCCGGGCGGCGGCACGGTCACGAAGGGCATCGGCGGTGGTCCGTCGGCCGTCAGATAAAATTCGAACCGGGCAGCCTTTGCCTCCAACACATCCTCGCTGTAGCGGAACAGCGCGGCTAGCGGATCGGACACGGCCTCACGATGGACTTCCAATGCGAACTGCAGAACAGGTGCCCGCTGTTGGACCGCCTGCCGAAGCCGCGCAAGCGTTGCGACCGTCTCGCGCGCCTTCCATCCCAGCCACCGCCAATAGTCCGGCACACCTTCCGGTCGTATCGGCTGACCGTTGTTCATCGGTGCCACGCGCCAGACGGATTCGCTGGGAATCGCGAGTGTGGTTGGATCGAGCTTGATCGAAAAATCGCGTTCGAACCCGCGCAGCGCGTGGGCCGAAAAGCCTTCCATCGGACCGGAGGGCGATTCGGCGCGGAACAGCACGCCGTCGATGCCCGTCATAGACAAATCAGCCAGAAATCCAACCAAATATTCCTGATAGGCCGGATGGAACAGATTCAGCTCAGTTGAAGTGATCAACCGCCCCGTTGCCCGGTCCAACGTCATATCGTTCCAGCCCAAGCGCGTATCCAGCCAGGGCATTCGACGAAGGCTCACGGAAGCGAACACGGCGAGGCCGCGCTGATGAGCAGCCCGGACCGCATAACCAAACACATCACGTGTGGACGTCGCCCAAGCTGTTTTGAAATAGACCCCGGGCGAGGGCTCACTCGCTTTCGTCCCTACATCCAACACCAACAACGTTATACCGGCCTGTGCAACCCCCTGCATCCACTGATCGATGGTTACTGCATCGGGCAGCGTGCGTGGCGAGACGTGCAGGCCGACCAGCCCCTTGGGGGCCTGTGCCAGCAGTCCTAGCCGCTGTTCGAGCGCGGCCCTGCGCATCTTCGCATCAGTTCCGTAGGTAGCTGGCCGTGCCTCCGGATGTGGCGGCAGCGACGCCAGCAGGCGATATTCCGCCAGCGCCTGCTTGTAGCGACCCGCCTGCTCATAGGAGCGGCCCAACCACCAGCGGACTTCGGCTTCACGCGTAGAACGCGGATAACTGTCGAGGAGACGGCGTAAGAGGCGGGCGGAGGCCTCGTAGCGGCCCTCCGCAAAATGCCCCTGCGCCTGCTGGATGAGGAGTGTCTGCACTTCGTCACCGGGTACGAGGCGTATGTGCGGTCCCCCGCAGCCCGTGACGATTAGGATGATGAGAAGACTGAGAACGCGGGAAAGATTGCTACCGCGCCACCACGTCCATTTCCGGGAAGAAGTAGCTGATCTCTGCGCGAGCGGTCTCAGCCGAATCTGAGCCATGCACCGCATTATACTCGATGTTGGTACCATGCGCCTTGCGAATCGTGCCCGCCTCGGCCTTGGCCGGATCGGTCGCGCCCATAAGATCGCGGTGGCGCTTGATTGCATCCGTTCCCTCCAGCACCACAACCACCACCGGCCCAGAAGCCATGAAGGTCGTCAGGCTATCGAAAAACGGTCGCGCTTTGTGCACGGCATAGAACCCCTCGGCGGTCGGCTTCGCCATGCGCATCATCCGCAGCGCCACCGGCCGCAGGCCCGCCTTTTCATACATGTTGATGATGCCCCCGATCGCATCCTTCTTCACCGCGTCCGGCTTGATGATCGCCAACGTCCGTTCCGACATGATCCTTGCAGCTCCTCTCAAAATTGTGGCTGTCCCCGTCAAACGGGTGCGATTATAATGTGGCCGCCTCTGGAACCGCAAGCAGGGACGCCCATGACCATTCCTACATGGATTGCGCGCTTTCCTTTTCCCGACCCACGCAAGGCGGACGTCGAAGGCCTGGTCGCCTATGGCGCCGACCTCCAGCCCGAGCGCGTTCTGGCCGCTTATGCGCAGGGCATCTTTCCGTGGCCCTATGACACGACCGCGCCTCTCTTCTGGTTCTCGCCCGATCCACGCATGGTGCTACGGCCGGACGAATTGCACGTGAGCCGAAGCCTGGAGAAAACCTGCGCCAAGCAACGATTCGACATCCGCTTCGACACGGCCTTTGAACAAGTTATTACCCACTGCGCCATGATCACACGCCCCACGCAACCCGGCACATGGATTATCAATCCAATGATTGAAGCCTATTGTCAGTTGCACGAGATGGGCTATGCACATTCTGTTGAAGCCTGGCAGGACGGAACCCTGGCGGGCGGGCTCTACGGCGTGTCGCTGGGGGCAGCCTTTTTCGGTGAATCCATGTTCGCCCGGCAGCCCAACGCCTCAAAAGTCGCGTTCGTGCATCTGGTCAAACAACTGCGCAGCTGGCACTTTCACTTTGTGGACTGCCAAGTCTACACCGACCACCTCGCCCGCTTCGGCGCCACTCCCTGGCCACGAACACGCTTTCTCAAGGCGCTGAAGACGGCCCTGGAACACTCCACACGAAAAGGGCCCTGGAACACACGCACGCTTTAGCGAGTGGTTCGTCGTACAGCGCGAGCCCTATTTTAATTTGCTCTTGCCTTGTCGATGCAGGCGAGTTATTCCCCCTACGGAACTCCACCGACTTTCCCGATATGTGGTGCCCCACTCAAGCGGCCACATTGCGATGTGTTTTTGTGGAACATCATCCATCAGAAGAGCGGGCACGAGATGCAAGCCCCGATGACGCGGCAGCGCATAGTCCGGAGCGCGATCGCCTAGGAGCGAAACTGCGTGGCAATCTCACCGGGGGTGAACACGCCTCGCTCAGTGATGATGGCGGTGATGAGAGCGGCCGGGGTCACGTCGAAGGCTGGGTTGAGGACTGGCACCCCGGCTGGAGCCGTGGCCAGCCCGCCGTGAAGCGTGGTTACTTCAGAGGGATTGCGCTGTTCAATAGGAATGTCGTTGCCGGACTTAGTGACAAGGTCAATTGTGGAATATGGCGCGGCGACATAGAAGGGAATGTTGTGGGCCCTGGCAAGGACCGCCACTGAATAGGTCCCGATCTTGTTTGCCACGTCACCGTTCGCGGCAATGCGGTCGGCCCCAACGATGCAGAGATGGACTTTCCCCTGCTTCATCAACGCGCCGGCCATGTTGTCCGTAATGAGCGTGACGGGAATCTTATCTTGCATCAGCTCCCACGCGGTGAGCCGTGCGCCCTGCAACACCGGCCGTGTTTCGTCCGCCAATACCTGGATCTGCTTGCCGGATTCCCAGGCCGAGCGGATCACGCCGAGCGCCGTGCCATAGCCGGCGGTCGCCAGCGCGCCTGCGTTGCAATGCGTCAGCACTGTCTGGCCGTTTTTGATGAGCGCTGCGCCGTGTCTCCCCATCGCCCGGCACATGGCGATGTCTTCGTCGAGAATCTTCTGCGATTCATCTACCAGTACCCGCTTGATCTCGGCAATTGGTTTGGCTTTGAGCGCGGCCAGCTTGTTTTTCATCCGCGTAATGGCCCAGAACAGATTGACCGCGGTCGGCCGCGTGGCAGCCAGTTCGTCACAAATTTTCACGACTGCGGTGGCAAACGCTTCATACGAGGTGGTTTTGATCGCCTTGGCCCCCAGCGCGACACCCATGGCCGCGGTGACACCGATGGCTGGAGCACCACGCACTTTGAGTTCACGGATGGCGGAGGCAACCGCCTTAGAGTTTCGGCAATTCAGAAACTTGACGTGCACAGGTAGCCGGCTTTGATCCAGCAGCCGCACCACACCATTTTTCCATTCAACCGTAGGAATCATCCCCGCCGCCGATGCTCCCTGATTGTCAGCATGACCAGCAGCCCCGCCGCCGGGTCCAGCCGCAGCGCAGCCTCGGCCAGCCCCGCATAGCGCAACACGGGAGCCGCCAGCCCCAGACAGATGGCATGCCCCAGAGCATAGCAACACTGGCCGGCCAGCTGCTCAGCACCCGTTCCACCCGGCAGTGTAACTGGTTCTTCCCCATAAACTCGATCCACTGCTTGCCCGTCGCCACCTCGCCCGCCACGATCCGCATCATGTCGTAGATCCGCACGCCACCGATCAGCCGCGGACTGCTGCAGGACACGCTGGGCTACTGTCAGCCCAGCGCTCGCTCACGGTACGGTAGATCAGCGAAGATCATTAAACATCCATCATTTTAACTTATAATAACAAAAGTTTATACATTATATGTAAAGTAATACATAGGATATTTTAGTTTGGCACCACTGGTAGCATGGCGCCGTTAACACGCAGTTGCAACAGAGGGGGGGGTTATCCCAGGCGGGTGCGGGCAAGGGCGGCCAGCTCTTCGGCCACGGTCCGGATCAGCGCATCGCTCTCGCCTTCCACCATCACCCGCAACAGCGGCTCCGTTCCGGAATAGCGCACCAGAATGCGACCGGTTCCCTTGAGTTTCGCCTCGCCCTGCTTGATCGCCTTTTGGACATCCGGCAGGGAGGACAAGGCGGGCTTTGTCTTGACGGTCACATTGAGCAGGACCTGCGGCACCGGTGTCATGCACCGCACTAGCTCGGAGAGTGGTTTTCCCGAGCGTTTCATCAACGACAAAATTTGTAGACTGGAAATCAACCCGTCGCCGGCCGTGTTGTAGTTGAGGAAAATCAAGTGCCCGGATTGTTCGCCGCCAAAGTTGTAGCCATCGGCGAGCATGCGCTCGAGCAGATAACGGTCCCCGACTGGCGTACGTACCAGCGCAATACCCGCCTGAGTCAGGGCCTGCTCAAGCCCGAAATTACTCATCACCGTACCGACCACGGTTTTCTTTTTGAGTTCGCCCCGCGCATGCATGTCGAGCGCCAGCGCCGCCATGACACGATCGCCATCGATGATCTTCCCCTGCTCATCCACCACAATCGCCCGGTCCGCATCCCCGTCGTGCGCGATTCCGATATCGGCTGTGTGTTCGCGCACCGCACCCTGGAGGCGGGCCGGATAGACAGCGCCACACCCGGCATTGATGTTCGTGCCGTCTGGTTTGTCGCCGATCACCCAGACCGTCGCGCCCAGTTCGCGAAGGACTTTCGGAGAAACCTTGTAGGCAGCCCCGTGCGCGCAGTCCACGACGACTTTCAATCCCTGAAAGTCCATGTCGCGCGGCAACGACCGTTTCACGAATTCAATGTAACGTCCCTCAGCATCGTCGACCCGGAAAGCCTTCCCCACCGCCTCCGCTGTCGGACGCAGATGCTCAATTTCATCCGACGTAATCAATTGCTCCATGCGGGCTTCGACCTCATCGGGCAGTTTCAGTCCGTCACTGGAGAAGAATTTGATACCGTTGTCCTGATAGGGATTGTGCGACGCGGAGAGCATTACGCCCGCATCGGCCCGCAGGCTGCGAGTGAGAAACGCGATGCCGGGTGTCGGCATGGGGCCGACCAGTAATACGTCCACACCCATCGAACAAATGCCCGACGTGAGCGCCGACTCCAGCATATACCCTGACAAGCGAGTATCCTTGCCGATCACGATCTGATGCCGGCCTGCACGCCGCTTGAATAGATACGCGGCGGCACGGCCCAGTTTCATGGCCGTCTCGCTGGTCATCGGTTCGAGGTTGGCGACGCCTCGCACACCGTCGGTCCCGAACAGGGCCCGTTGGGCCAGCACGGCTTTTTTGTTAGCGCGCTTCATGGATCGCATGCACCATCCTGACGACATCCCGCATGGCTGTCACGTCATGAACCCGGACGATCCGGGCCCCGCGCAACACCGCCACGGCCACCGCGGCCGCCGTCCCCCAGATCCGCTCGTCCGTCTGCCGGCCCAGGACCTCGCCGATAAACGCCTTGCGGGAGACCCCGAGCAGGAGCGGTCGCCCCAGCACCAGCAACTCCTCCAATCGAGTCAGCAGTGCGAGATTGTGTTCGCGATTTTTCCCGAATCCGATTCCGGGGTCAAGCACGATGTGATCTTCCGCAATGCCGGCGCGCGAGGCCATCTCCATCCGCGTCTGCAAATACGCCCGCACCTCGCCGACCACATCGCCATATTGTGGCTTCACCTGCATGGTAGGAGACGTCCCCTGCCGGTGCATCAATACCAGACCGGCTCCAGTGCGCGCCACCACCGCCACCATAGCCGGATCAGCTTCTAGTGCACTGATATCATTGATAATCGTGGCGCCCTGTCCGATGGCCTGCTCGGCCACAACCGCCTTGGTCGTGTCCACTGAGACCGGCACTGCCACCTGTCTGCAAACTGCCCGCACGATGGGAATCAGGCGCCTCAATTCCTCTGCGGCCGGCACAGGCAGCGCACCGGGACGGGATGATTCGGCTCCAATGTCGATCAGATCGGCGCCCTCTCCGACCATCGTCGTGGCACGCTCCAGCGCCGCGTGGGAATCGAGATAGCGCCCTCCGTCCGAGAAAGAATCCGGCGTGACGTTGAGAATGCCCATCACCAGCGGGCGATCCAATGCCAGCCGGCGCCCGTGTGCCAACGTGAACGTGTCCGCCGGCTTCTGTGTGTGAACGATCATGTGCGTGACCAGGACACGGATGGTCCAGCACTGGGAAACGGAGTGGTCGGTGTCAGCATCGGGTGTTCATTCTGTGGGCACGAACACCACATGGCGGAACGAAGATGTTCAGGCGGGGGTCGCCTGGGGCAGTCCCTGCTGGACGATCTTGTCGATCTCAGGGGCGTCGAGCACTTCCTTCTCGAGCAACGCCTCCGCCAGGGCTTTCAGGATATGCATGTGCTCGGTCAGAAGCCGCTTGGTCCGGTCGTAGTTCTCTGTGACCAACCGTTTAATCTCCCGGTCGATCTGTTCGGCGATTTGCTCGCTAAAGTCACGATGCGTGGCGATTTCTCGCCCAAGAAAAATTTCCTCGTTTTTCTTGCCGAACGTCAGCGGCCCAAGCATTTCGCTCATACCCCACTCACACACCATCCGGCGTGCCAGATCGGTAGCCCGCTCGAGGTCATTGCCCGCACCGGTCGTGATGTTCTTGAAGATCAGCTCCTCGGCCACGCGACCGCCCATCAGAATCGCCAGCGTGTTGTAGAGATATTCCTTCGAGTAGTTGTGCCGGTCGTCCGTCGGCAACTGCATGGTCACGCCCAGGGCACGGCCGCGCGGGATGATCGTCACCTTATGGACCGGATCAGTCCCCGGCAGCAACTTGGCTATGAGCGCATGGCCCGCCTCATGAAACGCCGTCACGCGCTTTTCGTCATCGGTCAGAACCATGCTCTTGCGCTCCGCACCCATGAGCACTTTGTCCTTGGCCATTTCGAAGTCCACGCTCTCAACTTCCTTCTTATTCTGCCGGGCGGCCCAGAGCGCTGCCTCATTGACTAGATTCTCGAGATCGGCCCCGGAGAAGCCAGGGGTCCCGCGCGCGATCTTCTCAAGCTCGACATTGCCCCCCACCGGCACCTTTTTGGTATGGACTTTAAGAATTTCTGCCCGGCCCTTGATGTCCGGCCGATTCACGACGATCTGGCGGTCGAACCGGCCTGGGCGCAGCAGGGCCGGATCAAGCACGTCCGGCCGATTCGTCGCAGCAATCAAAATGACGCCCTCAGTCGTGTCGAAGCCGTCCATCTCGACGAGTAACTGATTGAGCGTCTGCTCGCGCTCATCGTGCCCACCGCCGAGTCCAGCGCCGCGCAAGCGGCCTACGGCGTCGATTTCGTCAATGAAGATAATGCAGGGCGCATGTTTCTTGCCTTGCTCAAACAGGTCCCGCACACGCGACGCGCCGACGCCCACGAACATTTCGACAAAGTCCGATCCGCTGATGCTGAAAAACGGCACCCCCGCCTCCCCCGCGATGGCTTTGGCCAGCAGCGTCTTGCCCGTACCCGGAGGTCCGACGATCAGTACCCCTTTTGGAATCCGACCGCCCAGCTTCTGAAACTTCCGCGGGTCCTTCAAAAACTCGATGATCTCGAAAACTTCTTCTTTGGCTTCGTCGATCCCCGCTACGTCGGCGAACGTAACTTTCTTACGCTCCTCGGTCAGCATCCGCGCGCGGCTCTTGCCGAACGACAGGGCCTTGTTGCCCCCGATCTGCATCTGCCGCATCAGGAAAAACCACAGACCGAGGAACAGAATAAACGGCCCCCAGGTAAGGAGAAACGTGATGTACCACGGGCTGTCGTCCGGGGGCTTAACTTCAATCTGGACGTTTCGCTCGCGCAGCGCTTTCACCAGATCAGGATACTCGGCGGCGTAGGTCTTGATTCGCGTTTCGTTTTTCAGAATCGCGCTGATGTGATTGGCCTTGATAGTGACTTTGGTGATGTCGCCGTTGTCCAGCTTGGCCATGAACTCGCTAAAAATCACTTCATCTTCCGGGACTTGCGGGGTCACGCTGAACACGTTGAACAGCAGGATCATGAACAGCCCGACGACGACCCAGAACAGCAGATTTTTGGCCCGTGAATTCATTGCGCTTCCTCTTTCCCCTCACCACACCGGACGGGGCTTCGACTGACGGTGTATCCTAACACGGGGTATCCAAATCTTACAATCGTCCCCGCCTATGCTTTGCGCCCTTCTTCATCCACCTTGTCCAGGACAGCCAGGTACGGCAGGTTGCGATAGTGCTGCTGGTAATCAAGCCCGTACCCTACCACATACTTGTTGGGAATTTCGAACCCGACATAGTCCACCTTGACCACGATCTTCCTGCGTTGCGGCTTACTCAATAAGGCACAGACCTTGATGGACCGGGGCTTGCGTTTTGCCAGCGTTTTGACAAGGTATTGGACCGTCAGACCTGAATCCACAATGTCCTCGACGAGCAGTACATCCTTGCCCCTGATATCCTCAGTCAAGTCGGTGACCATCGTCACTTTCCCGGACGTCTTGACCTTCGATCCGTAGCTGGTCACGACGATGAAATCCACGCGGAGGGGCGTACGGATCGCGCGGGCCAGATCAGCGTAAAACGCAAACGCGCCCTTGAGAATGCCGACAAGGATCAGTTCTTTCCCGGCGTAGTCGCGGGCGATCTGGCCCCCTAGCTCCTCGATGCGCTTGCGCATGTCCCCCTGCGTGACGATCGGACGGCCGAAAATCTTTTCCATCTCAGCCTCTCCCCTCTTGCGCTGCTTCAATCGGTCCGACCTCCACCGTCAAGACTCGCTGAGTGGTCGCCGTCACGCCGAACCGGTGATCCGTCCGATGTCCGACGATCCAAAGGATGCCCTCAGGAGCTACCACCAGTGGCACCCGACTTCGCTGTTCGCGCGGCAGCTTGATATCTGAAAAATAGTCCTGGAGCTTCTTCCGACGCCCGCCCATGCCGCTGGGCTGGAACGCATCGCCAATCTGCCACGACCGCAACGTCAATCGATGCGTGAATCGATCGGCATCGAACCGCACGATATTTCGTTCGAGAGCCTGTTTCTCGACCGGTGCCTCCGTTAGGCTGATCCGAACCACCTGGCTGGTCAGCGGCCACAGGATTTCTGACGGGATCGCGAGCGGGATCGCCCGCATGCGCTCCCATGATTGCGAAGAAGCTGGGGCCATACGAATCGTGTCGTAGTCCCGAACCATGCAAACCCGTCCCAGTGACAAGGACGTGCCGGTACGCCCATTCACAACTCTTTTTAACACCGCGTCGATTGGACCAAAGGTCGGGCCTTGCGTGCTTCCGGCAGTCTCCCGGGCCAGTTCGCGCAGTACGCGCCGCTGCAACGCCACCGGCAATTGCAGCAATGCCGTCCTCGAAACGGTCAGGGCCTGCGCTTCGGTTCGTCGGACATGCCGGCTCATCCAGTCCAATGCCATATGCTGCAAGCAGACATCGTCATCGCGGAAGATTTCCGCCGTTCGGGCCAGCGCGTCCACAACGGCGGGATTAAACCGGGCCAGGAGAGGCAGCAGCTCATGACGAACGCGATTGCGCAGATAGACTGGCGTGGCGTTGCTGGAATCGGTACGAAATGCCTGCCCCTTGTCCTTGAGATAAGCCAGCACCGCGGCGCGGTCCAGGTTGAGCAGCGGCCGGATGATCCGCCCGTGCCGCGGACGGATGCCGGACAGGCCTGCCGCGCCGCTTCCACGCAACAGGCGCATGACTAGCGTTTCCGCCTGGTCGTCGACCGTGTGGCCGGTGGCGATTGCGTCGGCGCTCTGCGCGTCAGCAGCGCGCTGGAGGGCCTCGTAGCGCGCAGCGCGCGCGCGCGCCTGGAGCGACGAATTTGCCCGCGCACCGCCGTGAAGCACAATGCGCTCGCGGATCAGCGGCACGCGCCAGTCGGCGCAGAGGCGCGCCACAAATCCCTCGTCCTCCTCTGATTCATTCCCGCGTAAGCCATAATTGCCATGCCATGCGGACAGCGTCAGCCGCCAGGCCGGCGCCAGCGCCACCAGCACCGCCAGTAGGGCAACCGAATCAGGCCCGCCGGATACGGCGACGAGCACATGCTCGCCTTTTCTGAAGAGTCCCTGCGTCTGTACAGCAGCCACCACCGCACGCTCAAACCGATGGAGGGTCGCTCGGACCCGAAGCTGTGTCGTCATGGGCCGGCCACCAGTTGAGGAGCGGCCTTTAACATTTTGCGTGCCGCCTGCACGTCCCGCTCGATGCAGGCCGCCAACTCCTGGGCGGACGCAAACGTGCGGTCTTCACGGACTCGCTCGACAAACTCGACGCGAATGGTCTGGCCGTACAGATTTTCCTTTGCATCGAGTAGTGACACTTCAAGGAGACGTTCGCCGGCGCCAAACGTCGACCGCGTCCCAATGTACGAGACGGAATCGAAGACTCGTGCGCCCCAGAATGTCCGAGTAGCGTAGATGCCGTCGGCAGGGATGACACGCTCCTCCGGCAATTTCAGATTCGCCGTTGGATAGCCCAACGTCTGCCCGCGCTGCTCACCAGGCACGACGACACCCTCCAGTGCATAGCACCGGCCTAGCATGCGCGACGCCGACCGTACCTCGCCCCCCTGAATCATCTGTCGGATGCGCGTCGAACTGACGACTTCCCCCTCCAGGCGCATCGGCTGGACGGGATGCACCTGAAAACCAGCGTCTGATCCGAACCGGACCAGATCTGCGATCTTGCCGGTCCGGCCCCTGCCGAATGCGAAATGCTCTCCGACAAACAGCTCCATCACACCAATCGCGTCACGCAGCACCTGCTGCATGAATTGATCTGGCGTTAGCGCAGCGAACACCGGCGTGAATTCCACGAACAGAACTTCAGCAATCCCGGCAGCTTCGAAATAGGAAAGCTGTTGGGCCCGCGTCGTCAGAAAGCGTAGGTCCACGTGCGGAGCCAGTACTTTAACGGGGTGCGGATCGAAGGTCATGACCAGCGACGTACCGCCGGCCGCATCCGCGCGTCGGACGACATCCCGCAATAACGCACGATGGCCCAGATGTTGCCCGTCGAAATTTCCAATGGTTAAAACCGGATGGGACGTGCGGTGATGGGCGGCTAGGCCTCGGGTGATCTTCATGCGATCAGGAATTGAGAAGCCTGGCAGCATCCTTGGCAAAATACGTGAGCATCATGTCCGCGCCGGCCCGCTTGATGGCCAACAACGATTCCAGCATGGCGCGGGATTCGTCCAGCCAGCCAGCGTGTGCGGCTGCCTTGATCATACTGTACTCGCCGCTAACCTGGTAGGCCGCAATGGGTACGGTCGTGTTGGCGCGGGCCGCAGCAATGATATCGAGATACGGCAGGGCCGGCTTGACCATCACAATGTCAGCGCCTTCCTGAATGTCCGACCGGATTTCCCGCAGCGCCTCGCGGACGTTCGCCGGATCCATTTGATACGACTGCCGGTCGCCGAACTTGGGGGAGGACTGAGCCGCATCCCGAAACGGCGCATAGAAACAAGAGGCAAATTTGGCCGCATACGCCATGATGGGCAGTTCCGTGAAACCGCCCCGATCCAGCTCGTTGCGGATGGCCAGTACGCGGCCGTCCATCATGTCAGACGGCGCCACCATATCGGCGCCTGCCTCGGCATGTACGCGTGCCATGGCCGTGAGACAGTCGAGCGTTTCATCGTTGAGAATGCGACCATCCTTCACCAAACCGCAATGCCCATGCGACGTGTACTCGTCAATGCAGACGTCCGTGATGACCAGCAAATCCGGCACCTGCTCCTTCAGCGCCCGCACCGCCTGCGGCACGATACCCGCGGGATCGTAGGCGCCCGTCCCCTTCTCATCCTTGCTGTCCGGTACGCCGAAGAGAATGACTGCGGGGATGCCCAGCCGCTTCGCCTCCGCAGCCTCCTTGACCGCCAGATCCACAGAAAAGCGATACTGCCCCGGCATCGACGCGATCTCGTCCTTGCGGCTCTTCCCGGTTGTCACGAACATTGGATAGATGAAGTCGGACGCGGTCAGCCACGTCTCGCGGACGAGCCGCCGCAAGGGCTCCTGTTGCCGCAACCGACGAAGCCTGTGTCGGGGGAACGCCATCCTATTTCTTCCGTGGCAGATTCGTCAGAAACACAACCAGATCGCGCACCGAAATCATGCCCACCAGCTTGCCGTTGCGGGAGACACCCAGATGCCGTAGATGCGACTTGGCCATCAGATCGTTCGCGTCGAGCAACGTCTTGTCCTCTTCGATGGTTAGGATCGGTGCCGACATGATCTGCTCGGCCGGCGTCTTGGACGCATCGAGCCCTACGGCCACGACGCGGCGGACCATGTCTGTGTCCGTGATAATTCCGATGATTTCCTTGTTACGTGCCACAAACAGACTGCCGATGTTCTTGTCGCGCATCAGGGCTGCAGCCGCCCGCACGTCTGTGTCGCGATCAATCGTGACAAACTTCTCAACGGGTACCATGAATGATTTCACCGGAACCATAGGTCACTCCTCCATTTCGAAAAAAAGGAATCCGACTTGTCAGCACCGCACTGGCACGTTGTCTCCGCAGGCCGCATAATACTGGACGATCGCGTCCACCAGCGAGGGAATTGTGTTATCGACTGCTGTCACCGTCACCGCCAGGCCTTCCTCGTCGGCCGTTTTCGCCGTGATGGGGCCGATGCAGGCGACCACGGTGCCGGCCAGCGCTTGCCTCAGTTCCTCGCGGCTATTAAAGAGACCGGTGAAATTACGCACAGTCGAGGAACTCGCAAAGGTCAGCACATGCAGCCGCCGCTCCTTAAGCAACGTCTTCAGGCGCTCCGTTTCGACCTTCGGTCGCACCGTGCGGTACGCAGTCACCACATGCACCTCGGCACCGAGCCCCCGCAATTGTTCCGGCAGAATCTCCCGCGCCACTTCCGCGCGAGGAATCAGCACCCGCTGCTGCTTGACGCCGGATGCCCTCATCGCCTCGATCACGCCCTCCGCCTGATACTGGGCCGGCACCAGGTCGGCAGACAGACCGTAGGCAGCCAGCGCCTCGGCCGTGCGCGGCCCGATGCAGCAGATCCGAAGACCGGCCAGCGCCCGCCCGTCCAGTTTTCTGTAATGCAGGCGTTCCATGAACGGCTTCACCCCATTCACGCTCGTGAAAACCAGCCACTGGTACTGCCTGAGTTCCGCTACCGCCTTGTCCATCTCGGCCCAACTGGCCGGCGGCACAATTTGAATTGTCGGACACTCAACGGGCTCGGCGCCCTGCTCGACCAGCAGTTGTGAGAGCTCGCAGGCCTGCTCTTGGGCCCGAGTCACCAGCACGCGCCGGCCGAACAGCGGCTTCGTCTCAAACCAGTTCATCTGCTCCCGGAGACGTACCACCTCACCGATCACAATGATGGACGGCGGTTCGATCTGTGCCTCGGCTGCCCTGGCTACGATCGTCTCCAGCGTACCGATCACCGTCTGTTGGCTGGGTTTTGTCCCCCACCGGATCACGGCCGTCGGCGTGGCGGCCGCTTTTCCTTCACGGCGGAGATGGCGCACGATCGCGGGCAAATTCTTCACGCCCATCAAAAACACGAGCGTCCCGGTAGCTGTGGCCAGCCTGGGCCATTCCAGCGCCTCCACACCCTTTGTGGGATCCTCGTGGCCCGTCACAAAGGTCACTGTGGAGGCCAGCGTCCGGTGCGTCACCGGAATGCCTGCATAGGCCGGCGCTGCCACCGCCGACGTCACACCGGGCACCACTTCAAACGGCACGCCAGCAGCCGCCACGGCTTCCGCCTCTTCCCCTCCTCGCCCGAACACAAAGGGGTCGCCGCCTTTCAACCGCACGACGGTTTTCCCCGCGCGGGCCTGCTCGATCAGTAGCCGGTTGATCGCTGACTGATCCTGGTATTGTCCTCGTCTGCGCCGCCCCACATAGATGCGCTCCGCCCGCTCCGGCGCAAACTCAAGCAGCGCGGGATTCGCCAGATAGTCATAGAGCACCACGTCGGCTCGTTCGAGGCACTCCTTGCCCCGCAGCGTCAATAGTTTTTGATCGCCGGGGCCGGCGCCGACAAGATATACCCTGCCGGTTTTTTTATTCACGCCTCACGCTCTCCCGTAAATCTCGTCGAGAATTGTTTTGCCGCCCTGGTTCAGCAATTGCTCCGCCAACTGCCGGCCCAGCTCCTGTGCCTGCGCCGTGGATCCCGCAATGTGATCCTGCACGACGTGTTTTCCATCCAGGCTCGCCACTAGACCCTCCAGCCGCAACCGCTCATCCGCGATTGTTGCATGCGCCGCAATCGGGACCTGGCAGCCGCCCTCCAGCCGGTCTAACAGTGCCCGCTCAGCCGTCACCGCCAGTCTGGTCTGCACATGCTCCAGCTTAGAGACAATCCCTCGCACAACCGCATCATCCGTGCGCCCCTCAATGCCCAGCGCGCCCTGTCCGATCGCCGGCAGACTCACTTCAAACGGCAGATACTCTGTAATCTGCTCCGCCCATCCCAGCCGTCTGAGTCCGGCTGATGCTAGTACAATCGCATCGAACTCGCCGGCCTGCAGTTTCTTGAGACGCGTATCGAGATTGCCGCGCAACATCTCGATCTTCAGATCCGGCCGTCGGCGCAGCAACTGCGCCTGTCGCCTGAGACTGCTGGTCCCAACTCTCGCGCCCTGCGGCAACCGGCTCAGCGTCCACCCCTCCCGTCCGATCAAGGCGTCTCGGGGATCCTCTCGCGGGGGCACACCGACAATATCCAACCCCGTCGGTAGCACGGTCGGCATATCCTTCATGCTGTGCACGGCCAGATCAATCTCGCGGCTCAGTAGCGCTTCTTCGATTTCTTTGACAAAGAGTCCCTTGCCACCGATCTGGGCCAACGGCACATCCAGAATTTTGTCTCCGGATGTTTTAATTTTTTTCAGCGTGACCGTGACATCCGGCGCAAGCTCCATGAGCCTGGCCTGCACCCACTCGGCCTGCCAAATGGCGAGACGACTTCCGCGCGTACCCAGCACCAGCGAACGCTTGGTTGCAGCCACAACCGCCGCCTAGTCCTTCCGCTCGCCCGCGGCACGGTGCCCGGATGGTTTGCCGGCCGTCGCCTCGTCCGGTTCGTCCGCGCCCGCCTGCGGTTTATCGTCTAATCCGAAAAAGCGCCGCGCCGCCTCGACAAACATCGTTCCGCCACTGGATGCTGATTCCGTTTTCAGCGTGACCAACGACCCGTGTAACAGCTTGTTCACAATAGCGGAGGCCAACCCCTCCACCACGCTCCGCTCCTGGTCAGAGAGCTGATGCAGACGCGCTAGCGCCTTCTCCACCTCGGCCCGCTTGATCTCCTCACCCCGGTTCCGCAGCGCTACGATCGTAGGTGTCACCTCGAGTGATTTCAGCCAGTCGAGCACCTGACCGACTTCCTCCTCCACCATGGCTTCGGCCTTGGCCGCTTCGCGCCGCCGTTCTTCGAGGTTGCGCTCGACATGCGTCTGCAGGTCATCGATATCGAAGAGGAACGCATTATCGATGTCCTTCACGGCCGGATCGATGTTCCGTGGCACGGAAATGTCGATAAGGAAAATCGGCCGATTTCTCCGGCGATGGATCACCTGCTGCACATCCTCGACGCCGATGAGATATTGCGCCGCGCCGGTCGAACAGAGCACGATGTCGGCCTCGGCCATCTCGCGCCGGAAATGCTCGAAGGGAATCGAGGAGGCATTAAACCGCCGCGCCAGCTCCATCGCGCTCCCAGCGTCTCGAGTCGTGATCTGCACGCGGCGGACGCCCTGATCCACCAGGTGCTGTGCCGCCAGCTTGGCCATTTCACCTGCCCCCACCAGCAGCACCGTTTTCTCGTTCAGATTGGAAAAGATTTTCTTCGCCAGCTCAACCGCCGCGTAGCTCACGGAGACCGCCGTCTCGGCGATCCTGGTTTCCGTGCGCACGCGCTTAGCCACCGAAATCGCCTTGCGGACCAGCTTGTTGAGTACGATTCCGCTGGCCTTGTGATTGAGCGCCACTTCAAAGGCATCCTTCAACTGACCGAGAATTTGCGGTTCCCCAACGATCATTGAATCGAGACTGGAGGCGACACGGAACAGATGCCCGATCGCCCGATCACCGGCATACCAGTACAGGTGTGGCATCAGTTGTTCGGACGACAGGGACAGGTGGGTGTCTGAAAAAAACTCCTGAATGCGGGCGTGGCCCTCATCGACACCGTCCACCACGGCATACACTTCGACGCGGTTGCAGGTCGACAGCAGGAATCCCTCCTTGATGCCTGCGTAGCTGCGCAGACGACCCAGCGCTTCATCCAAGCGGCTCTCCGGCACCGAGAGCTTCTCGCGGATTTCAACGGGCGCGGTTTTATGGCTGAGTCCGACGACAATGATCTGCATGATTAACTCAGAGCGCTACCCCGTGGCTCTTTAACACCACGCCGACGAGCGTCAACACCACACCGCCGAAACCGATGATCGTCAGGTAGGCCGCCCGCTTGGCTCGCCAGCCCACCGTCATACGCCCCATCAACACGATAAAGTAGAAGGCCCAGGTGACCAGCGCCCAGATCTGCTCTGGATTCCAACTGACATAGGAGCCCTTGGCCACCTCGGCCGACAGGGCGCCCGCAATGATACCGAGCGTGAGCAACGGGAACCCCGTCACAATCGCCAGTTGATTGAGATGGTCGAGAAAATCCAACGGAGGCAATTTCGAATGGAGCACGTTGAACTGTTTCGATTTGAGCAGACTATCCTGGATCACGTACATCAGCCCGGCCGCAAAGGCCACGGCAAATCCGACGGTCCCCAGCATGCTCAGCGTTACATGCACCCAGACGGTGGTGAGCATGGGTGCCGTGGCCTCCTTGGGCAACGCTGCCGCCCACACTAGTGACAGCAGCGCAATCGGCAGCAGGAACGAACCCATCACATGGATGCGGTGCCGGATGTCGGCCCACAGGAACACCAGCACCAACGACCAGGCAAAAAACGAGAGGGCCGCGTGCAGGCTGGTCAGCGGTACTGCGCCAGCTTCCATCATATGAGCCACCAGCGCCACCGTGTGCATCAGAAATCCAACGCCAGTCACACCGAACGCGATCTTTGACAGCGTCTCCTCGCGCCGAGATAGGTAGGCAAACGCAAAGGCCATTCCCCCAAGATAAAGAGCAATTGTGGCCATAAAAAAGACTGCGGTCATGCTGTCTATCCTCGCAACTTTTCAGAAGAAATTGGCACTTGGGACACTATCCGAATTATAGACTTAGAAAAACAGGCCCGTCAAGGAAAGGCGTGGAATGCTTGCCGGCTACCCTTTGGTCAAATACTCGCGTAAAGCCTGCGCAGTACTGGGAAAGGCCAGTGCAGTCCAAGGAATATCGGCAGGCGTGAATAGCCCCGCGTCCAGCGTCTCATCGCCCGCCGCCAGAGCACCTCCGACGACTTCAGCCGTAAAGACGATGATGATCACTGGATGGCCTGAATAGGAGTAAATGTTCAACAGGCCGGTAAGCCGGATATCCAGATGGCTCTCCTCCTTTGTCTCACGGACAGCGGCATCCTCGACCCGCTCGCCGCGATCGACAAATCCACCCGGAAACACCCACTTCCCATAGGCTGGCTCGATCCCGCGCTTCAGCAGCACAAGACGCCCGTCGTAGCGGATGATAGTCCCGACAGCCACTTTCGGATCGAGGAAAAAGACAAACCGGCAGGATTGGCAAACCAACCGTGGAGGCTCCGACGTTTTAACCGAACGTCGGTCGAGCGAACCCCCGCACTTGGGACAAAAGGAATAGTTCCCCTTGCTCCACTCATCATGCGGCTCAATTAGAACGGAGGTATCACGCATCGCCGCTGCGAATCCTAGCACAGCTGGGGATACCGCACGAGTTCATCGACTTCGCCCTGCGTCCGGGAGTAGGATCGCCGCAGCATGGCCGGCACCCTCTATATCGTCGCCACACCGATTGGAAATGCCGGGGATTTCTCTCCCCGCGCGGTACAGCTTCTCCGCTCAGTCTCCAGTATTGCCGCTGAGAATCCCTCGTGCACACAGGCCTTGCTCGCTCCACACAGAATCTACACGCCGCTGACGAGCTACCAAAACGACAACAAGGAGGAGAAAACACCGATACTGCTCCGGCGGCTTGAGGAGGGACAGGATATCGCGCTGGTCTCGGACGCCGGCACACCTGTTATCGTTGATCCGGGCCGCTTTCTGATTGACGCCGCCGCCAGGCGCGGACTTCCCGTCGCGCCCGTTCCCGGCCCATCCGCCATCGCAGCCGCGCTGTCGGTGTCGGCGTTTTCAGGAGATGCGTACAGCTTTCTCGGACAGCTCCCCGCTTCGCCTCTTCACCGAAAACGTCTATTTCGGCACTGGAGGCGCGCTCCGCAGACACTGGTCTGCTTTGTCACACCAGACCAGCTCACCCGCACCCTCACAGAGTTATGCTCGGTGATGAAAACCCGTCGGGCCATAGTGGCCGCCAATCTCACGACGGTGCGGGAGCAGATCCTCCGCGGAGCCGTCGCCGAACTGACCCGCATGCCTGGAATGAAAAGACTTGAGGGCGATGTCACGCTGGTGATCGAGGGAGCACAGGCTCGCGCCCCCCGACGACGCGTGTTGCGGAGAAAACCCTAGCGGTCGGCGCGTTTTCGAATCAGCACGCGGTAGCAATTCTCGACCGGATCCTGGCGCAGCACGGCATGGCCGTCGTCACTCACGCTACGGGGCACATTGCGAATGGGATCGCCGCCGTCAAGCATGACAGCCAGCACCTGACCGCCCTGCATCGTTTCCAGCTTAAGCTTGGTTTTGACAAAATTATAGGGGCAGATCACCCCGCGCAAATCCAACTCCGCGTCGGGCGCCACGCCGTCAGTCTTCAAACTCTGCTGCGTCCGGTCTGCCACGCGCGCATCGTAACAGGCGCCCGCCGCACGCGCAATGCGTGTCCGTAAAAAAATTGGGGGCGACTGTTTCCAGCCACCCCCAATTCTTGTTCACGCGCGGGCAGTGCTTACTGCTTGACCAGGTTCGGGTTCGCCGTATCCTTTCCATAGTCGGACACGTTCGAATTGCCGTTGTCGCCCCAGCCTGGCTGCGGCGCGCAATTCCAGCAGGGCGCCGCGCCCGTAAAATCGCCGATCGCGGTGTGGACCGAGCCGCCCTTTACTGCGCCCGGGAGCACCTGTCCAACCACACCGCCGTGGGTTGAGCCTGAATTCGTATTGATGGCGCGTTCCGTCGATGGATTCGGACGCTGACCTCTGCCACCGAAACCGGCCAGCACCTCGGTGCCGCGGAGGACGGTCACTTCGCGCACCATCTTACGACCGGTGCCGAACGGCTGACTTGCGGTGGTTTCCTCGAACACCTGGAGCGTCACGTCATCACCGGACTCGAGTGTCTTGATTTGCTCCATGTTGGTTTTCTCGTCCAAGTAGGCAGTACGGTAATTCATCGACCCGGTGCCAGCCCGGCCTTCATCATGGGAACTGCCGCCGCCTTCCAAGTGGAGCTTGCGACCAGGGATATCGACCCCTATCACGCGCCCGTAAATCGTCTCCGCCTGCGAGAGCCGGTCCAGAAACGCGTTCCGATCAAACGCCTGGGTGCGGCCCGGGCTGCCGGAGATATCTCCGACGCTGTTACCGACACCAAAAGACCCAGCAGCCCCCTGCTGCAGACGCTCCTGGGCATTGACCACACTCACGGAGCCGATCAAAATAATCACAGCTCCCAGTGCCAACACGTTACGCATGTGCTGCCTCCTTGGTGAGTTAAACGATAAAGGGATTAAGAGGTACGACAAATTCAACCCTAAAGTTTGTTTAAAACGAGGGCACTATAGGACACCTCTTTAACCATGTCAAGGAGTATTATCAGGACGCAAGGCACAACCACTGGGGGGCTGAAGGCAGAGCCCAATTCAAGCCGTTAGTGAGGGGCTCTCCGCAGCCTCACCACCGGCTAAACCTCAAATTCCACTGCGGCTTAGCAAGCTCGGCGTGGTGCCCAGAGGGAGGATCGAACTCCCACTCTCTTGCGAGAACCAGATTTTGAGTCTGGCGCGTCTGCCAGTTCCGCCATCCGGGCTTGTCACGCGCGCCTTTACCTAACATGATCACCCCGCAGCGTCAACCAGCAACGCCGACACTTTTCTTTCGCCGAACGCCGGTGCTAGAATGCTGCCGTGCCCAGTCTATTGCGGAGGTACATCCATGGCCGTGCAGTGCGTCAAGTGCGAGAAAGCCGGAGAGCCCATCACCGCCCCCCTCTTCATGGGCAAGCTGGAAACTGAGATTAAATCCAAGATCTGCCAGCCCTGTTGGAAAGAATGGGAAAACATGCGGGTCATGGTCATCAATGAATACCATATCAATCTGGGCGACGAGAGCGGGCGTGAGATGATCAAAAAGCACATGCGGTCTTTTCTAAAAATGAGCGACGCCGTCGACACATCCAAGGTGCAGGAGAATTTCCGTCCGCAGTAACATGGCACGCCTCCGTGCATCCCGCGTACGACGCCTCCCCACGCCTCCTAGCGTCGCTTGCCACAACAATACTCCAGTTGCGCTCATCACTGGCGCCGGACGCGGCATCGGCCGCGCGACCGCAACGCGGTTTGCACAGGCCGGCTTCCGGGTGGCCATCTGCGCCCGTACCGCCTCGGAGCTCCGCGCGACGCACAAGACCCTCGCCGCCTCCGGCGGCCAGGTCTTTGTTCGCAGAGCCGATACCGGCAAACCATCGGACGCCCGCGCGCTGGTCCGCGCTGTTTTGAAACATTATGGCCACATTGATGTTCTGATCAACAATGCGGGCATCCTCGGGCCGATGCTTCAGCTGACACGCTATCCGCTTCGCCCCTGGCTCAACGTGCTGCGCATTAACTTAACTGGCACCTTTGTCATCACGCAGGAAGTTGCGCGCGCCATGATGCGCCGCCATCGCGGCTGCATCATCACGGTCTCTTCATCTGTTGGACGCGCCGGCCGGGCCGGCTGGGGAGCCTATGCGGTCTCCAAATTCGGCGTGGAAGGTCTGTCGCAAGTGCTCGCCGATGAACTTCGCCCCTTTAATGTCTGCGTCATGACCTACAATCCCGGCGGCACGCGCACGAAAATGCGGGCACAGGCCTTCCCGCACGAGGATCGCAGCAAATTGAAAGACCCGTCGGTCACGGCCGAGGCCCTGCTCCGCCTGACTCGCGGTGCCTCGCCGGACCACACCGGACATGCTTTCGATGCCGCCACGCTGCCTGACTCACCAGTCTAAAACGGCCTTCCGTTTCGTTGACAAATTAGAAAATCAAATGCTACAGTGGCGCTGAATTCTCATGGTGTTACGCGAGGGACCGCCGCGTCCATGATTGCACAAATGAAAGTCAGGGGTCTGATGTTTGACCCCTACAACAACACGTTTATCGTGATTTTAAAGGACGAGGACAACGCCGAGATGCTGCCCATCTGGGTAGGCAAACCGGAGGCTAGCTCAATCAGCTTCGCACTCGAAGAGGTCACAACGCCCCGTCCCATGACACACGATCTGATGAAGGCCGTGCTAGATGTGGTGGACGCCAAGGTGATCAGCGTGGTCATCTCAGATTTGAAGGAGAACACCTATTACGCCAAGATCCATCTGATGTATGAGGATTCGGAATACGTCGTGGATGCGCGGCCTAGCGACGCCATCGCCCTGGCTCTACGCACAAACGCGCCGATCTTCGCGAACGAAGAGGTGCTGAAGCAACAGGCCTCGGAAGAACTGGATCAGTGGCTGGCCAATCTCAAGCCGGAAGATTTTGGAAAGTCCGAGACATGACGTGAGTGGCCCTGCCCTCCCGCGGCCTCCTCGAACGCCATCGAAATTCCGTCTTCCTTGGGACATCGTGTGCAGGATGTCGCGGCCTCCGGGCCGTCGGTAGGTGCAGGTACGGCATGGAATCGAACGGACTGACACAATTGACGGTGTACGGGGTCGTAACTGACCCCAACACCGAGACGCAGATCGTGATTTTACGGAACGAGCGTACCGCGCAGATCCTACCGATCTGGGTCGGCGCCGCAGAGGGCAACGCAATCAAGCTGGCGCTAGACGAGGCGCCGACGCCGCGCCCCATGAGCCACGACCTGCTCCGCAGCTTGGTGGAGCACCTGAACCTGACGGTCGCGCGGGTCGTGATCACGGACGTGAAGAGCAACACCTACTTCGCTACGATTCACCTGGCGTCGCAGGGCGCGGAACGGACGGTGAACGCGCGGCCAAGCGATGCGATCGCGCTGGCGCTGCGGGCCGGCAGCCCGATTTTCGTCACGGCGGATGTGCTGCAGCAGCGGGGGGGCAATTCACTGGACGCCTGGCTGGAGAAATTGGGCGCGAAGAACATCGGCACTCACGGCGGATAACGAACGGTATTTGTCTAGAGGAAAGGCAGGAACGGAGTCATGGGAAGCTATCAAGCCAAACCATTGGAAGTCGAACGGAAGTGGTATGTGGTGGATGCAGACGGAAAGACCCTGGGCCGGCTCGCCGCCCGCGTGGCCGCCGTCCTGCGGGGGAAACACAAGCCGACCTTCACCCCAAATGTGGACACTGGCGACCACATCGTCATTATCAACGCGGGTAAGATCCATCTGACCGGCGGCAAGCTCAAGACCAAGACCTACACCCAGCATACGGGCTGGCCGGGCGGGCTGAAGGAAGCCACGGCCGAGCATGTGCACAAGAAGGACCCGACCGCGCTGCTCGAAACAGCGATCAAAGGTATGCTGCCCAAGAATCCGCTGGGCAAGCAGATGGCGCGTAAACTGAAAATCTACGCCGGCACCGCCCATCCGCATGGGGCGCAGAATCCCCAGGCGCTGGCGCTGTAACGGCCGCAGGCAGTCAGGACAACAAAGGAGACGTATGAGAGCCGCGATACAGTACGCAACAGGCAAACGGAAATACGCCATCGCTCGCGCATGGGTCACGCCGGGTGCCGGCCAGGTGACGGTCAACACCAAGCCAATCGAGCAGTATTTCCCCAGACCCACGCTGAGAACCATGGTGCAGTACCCGCTCGAAGTGGCCGGGCTGCTTGGCAAGTACGACGTGCGGGCCACCGTCCATGGCGGCGGGACGACCGGCCAGGCCGGCGCCCTGCGGCACGCCATCGCCAAGGCGCTCGTCACCATGACGCCCGCCACGCGCACGGCCCTCAAGAAGGAAGGCTTGCTTACGCGCGATCCACGCGTGAAAGAGCGAAAGAAGTACGGGCAGAAGGGCGCTCGCAAGCGCTTCCAGTACTCGAAGCGGTAATCGTCTGAAGCAGAGTTTGCAGAAAAGGGAAGGCTTCAGGCCTTCCCTTTTTTGTTCGCGCCCCTTATAAAGGGCATCACAATCAAGGCAGGCGGCTAGTGGGAACGGACAAAGTCAAAGTGGCAGTGGTCGGCGCCAGTGGCTACACCGGCGGTGAATTACTCCGCCTGCTGGCCAGCCATCCACAGATGACGATCTCGGCTGTCACGTCGGAGCAGTCCGCCGGTAAGCCGGTGGCCGCGCTGTTTCCCTCGCTCGCCTCAGTTGTGCCCCTAACCTTCGAAGCCCTGGCGCCAGAGACTTTGGTAAAACGGGCCGATGCGATTTTTCTCGCCCTGCCCCATACCAAGTCTCTACAGCCGGTGGCGGCCTGCATGGCGGCAGGCAAACACGTGGTGGACCTCAGCGCGGACTTCCGGCTCAAGGATCCATCCGTCTATGAAATCTGGTACAAGACAAAACACGATCAGCAGGCGCTTTTAAAACAAGCGGTCTATGGCTTGCCGGAGCTGCACCGGGACGCGATCAAAAAAGTCAAACTCGTCGCGGCGCCCGGTTGCTACCCGACGGCGGCGATCTTGCAACTGGCGCCGCTCGTCGCGAAGGGGCTGATTCACCCGGACACGATCGTCATCGACGCCAAGTCCGGGATTTCCGGCGCGGGCCGCAGTCCAGCGCTCCCCTATCATTTTCCCGAAGCGCACGAATCGCTTGAGGCCTACAAGATCGGCCAGCACCGGCACATTCCGGAAATCGAACAGGAACTGGGCCTCCTTGCGGCGACAACGGGCAAGGCACGACAGGGCACGGTGACCGTGGCCTTCACGCCCCACCTGGTCCCGATGAACCGGGGCATCCTCAGCACGGCCTATTGCCGCCTGCACGAGCCGATGCCGCTCGAACAGGTGCGCGCGGTGTATCGAGAGTTCTACAAAGACGAAGTCTTCGTGCGCATCCATGAGGGGGACGTCTCAGCCAACCCGCGACACGTGCGGGGCTCCAATTTCTGCGACCTCTCGGTCTTTGCCGATACACGGGCCGGCTGGATCGTCACGGTCGCAGCCCTTGACAACCTCGTCAAGGGCGCAGCGGGCCAGGCCATCCAGGCGATGAACCTCATGCTCGGCTTTCCAGAGGATATGGGAATTGCCGCACCGGGAGCTTTTCCGTGAGCGCCGCGCACCGGTCGGCAGTTGCATTTGCATGACGCGCATCCCGCTTAAAATGGCGCGGGGCGGTATTACGGCTCCAACGGGCTTTGTTGCCGCCGGCATCCACTGCGGCATCAAGAAAGCGAAGGCGCTGGATCTCTCGCTCGTCGTTTCCGAATGCGCCGGCCCGATCGCCGGCCTCTTCACGACCAACCGCGTCCAGGCCGCGCCCGTCCTTCTCAATCGCGCCTTTTTAAAACAGGGCGCCGGCCGCGCCTTCTTCATCAACAGCGGGAACGCCAACGCCTTCACTGGTCCACAGGGCATGGCCGACGCGCGGGAAATGGCACTGCTGGCCGCACAGGCCCTGCAGGAGCCATCTGAAACTATCTTCGTCGGCTCCACCGGCGTCATCAGCAATCCCCTGCCCATGAACGCCATCCGTCAGGGCCTGCCGACACTTGTGAAAAAATTGCGGAAGGCCGGCGGACACGACGCGGCACAGGCCATCATGACAACCGACCTCAAGGTCAAGGAGATTGCCTACAGCGCCAAGATTGGCGGCCAGACGATCACCGTCGGCGGCATGGCCAAGGGCTCCGGCATGATCCATCCGGACATGGCCACGATGCTCGCCTACATCACGACCGACGCCGCAATTGAACAGCCGACACTGCAGCAGGCTCTCGCGGCGGCAACCGCTGCGTCGTTCAACTGCATTTCGGTCGATGGCGATACCAGCACGAACGACACCGTGCTGTGCCTTGCAAACGGCACAGCCGGTAACCCGGTGCTGTGCCGAGGCTCTCACGATCTGGCCGTGTTTCAGCATCTGCTCAATACCGTCTGCCTCGACTTGGCAATGAAAATCGTCTGGGACGGCGAAGGTGTGACCAGGGTTGTTCGGTTCGACGTGACCGGCGCCGCCACCGACTCGGATGCGCGGCAGGTCGCCAAGACCATCGGCACCTCTCTGCTTGTCAAAACCGCCCTCTTCGGAGCCGATGCCAACTGGGGCCGGATCATCGCGGCGACTGGGCGGGCTGGCGTTGCCATCGATCCGGACAAGCTCAGCCTGTCGTTTAACGATATCCCCGTGGTCAAGGCCGGCCAGGGGGTTGGGCCCACGGCACAGAAAAAAATCGACCGTCTGGTGAAGCAGGCACACTTCACGGTGGCGGTGGATCTCGGCCAGGGGAAGGCGTCCGCGCGGCTCTGGACCACTGACCTCTCCTACGACTACGTCCGCATCAACGCGTCCTATCGTTCATAAAGCTTCTTGCAAAAAATACGATTCTTGTGCTAAATTTCCAAGGCTTTAGGAAGTTTGCGACTTCTTGGCCGCAAACAGAGAGACCCACCATTGGTAGGTCTCTGATCATCAAACATCACACTGGCGTGTAGGCACGCCACGTGACCCGGGAATAAGGGGAGTAAGACCTCTCGTCCCGCCGAAGCCGGAACAGCCGGCGCAGGGGATGCTCCGCGGGTTCAGAAAGGGGGAAGGAATGGGCGCCGCAACTATAAAAGAACTTCTGGAAGCCGGGGTGCACTTCGGCCACCAGACCAACCGTTGGAATCCGAAGATGAAACGTTACATCTTTGGCGAGCGCAACGGCATCTACATCATCGACTTGCAGCAAACCGTCCAGCGCTTTGAGGCCGCCTGCGCCTTCGCCCGCGACACCGTCGCTGCCGGCGAAAATGTCCTGTTCGTCGGTACCAAGCGCCAGGCCGTTGAAATCATCGAGGAGGAAGCCAAGCGCGCCAACATGCCCATGGTCACGCAGCGGTGGCTGGGCGGCATGCTGACCAACTTCGGCACCATTCGCAAGAGCATCGACAAGCTGAAAAAGTTCGAGGGCATCCTCGCTGAGGGAACCTCGAGCGGCTATACCAAGAAAGAACTCCTCCAGATGGGCAAGGAGCGGATCAAGCTGGAAAAGAACCTGAGCGGCATCAAGAACATGAGCTCGCTGCCGGGCTGCGTCTTCGTGCTCGACACCCGCGTGGAGCACATCGCCGTGATGGAAGCCAATCGCCTGAGCATTCCGGTCGTCGCCATCGTGGACACGAACTGCGACCCGGACGGCATCGATTACCCGGTCCCCGGCAACGACGACGCGATTCGTTCGATCAAGCTGATCGCCTCGCGCATCGCCGACGCCTGCATTGAGGGCACGCACCTCCGCACGCAGCGCGAAGAAGCCACGCCGGCCCCGGGCCTGGCACCAATGGAGATGCTGGAAGTCCGGACCAGCCGCTCAGCGTCCTACGGCGTCGAACACGCCTCCGCGTCTCGCAGCTAGTCGTCCCTGAGCACGATCACCGAACACAACCCGCCCCTCTCCGGAGGGGCGGGTTGAAGAAAGGACACGCATCCGCATGGCAAGCAATAGCACCCTGGTTAAGGAACTCCGAGAAAAAACCGGTGCCGGCATTCTAGACTGCCAGAAGGCCCTCACCGAATCCGGCAACGACATTGAGAAGGCCGTCGAATATCTGCGCCATAAGGGGCTCGCCGCCGCGCAGAAGAAGGCTGGCCGGGAAACGAATGAAGGCCTCATCGACGCCTACATCCACCCTGGCAGCCGCATTGGCGTGCTCCTTGAGGTCAACTGCGAAACGGACTTCGTCGCGCGCAACGACGAATTCAAATCCTTCGTGAAGGACCTGTGCCTCCAAATCGCCGCCTCGAGCCCAACCCATGTCAAGCGCGAAGATATTTCGGCCACGGTTATCGAGAAGGAGAAGGCCATCTATCTGGCGCAGGCCAAAGAGATGGGCAAGCCCGAACCGGCCTGGGCCAAGATCGTCGAGGGCAAGGTTGAAAAGTTCTACCAGGAGAGCTGCCTGCTCGAGCAAGCGTTCATCAAGGACCCGTCGGTCTCCATCAAGGAACTACTCACGCAGAAGATCGTAAAGATCGGTGAGAACATCAGCATCCGCCGCTTCACGCGGTATCAACTGGGGCAGGAATGACCGCACCCAAGTACCAGCGGATTCTCCTCAAGATCAGCGGAGAACTGCTGGCCGGCCAGCAGGGCTACGGGATCGAACCCGCCGTGTTGGACGCGATTGCAGATGAAATCGCCTCGGTCGTCGCGATGGACGTCGAAGTTGCGGTCGTCATCGGCGGCGGCAACATCTTCCGCGGCCTCGCCGCCAGCGCCAAGGGCATGGAGCGGGCCTCAGCGGATTACATGGGCATGCTGGCCACGATTCTCAACGCGCTGGCCCTTCAGAATGCGCTCGAAAAGAAAAACATCATGACGCGTGTGCAGTCGGCGATCGAAATGCGCCAGTTGGCCGAGGGCTACATCCGACGCCGCGCAATCCGCCATCTTGAGAAGAAACGCGTTGTTATCTTCGCTGGTGGGACCGGCAACCCGTACTTTTCGACTGACACGGCGGCCGTCCTGCGGGCCATGGAAATCGGTGCGCAGGTCATCATGAAAGGCACCAAGGTCAATGGCGTTTACGAAGCCGATCCGGTGACCCATCCCTCAGCTAAGATGTTTACCGACGTACCGTTTCTGACAATTATCACCAACAACCTTAAGGTAATGGACTCGACTGCCATTACGCTGTGCATGGACAACAACCTGCCGCTCATCGTGTTCAATCTTAAAGAACGTGGCAACATCAAGCGGCTGCTTCAGGGAGAGCGGATCGGGACTCTGGTCACCACTGGTCGCTAGGCGCACACGAGGCTCACTATGGATACCGCTGCTCACAAAAAAACCGTTGAACGGATGGAAGCCACGCTCGAGCACCTCAAGCGCGAGCTGGCCGGCCTGCGAACCGGCCGTGCCTCGCTAGCGCTGCTCGACAACGTCCGGGTGGATTATTACGGCACGCACACGCCCCTGAAGCAGGTGGCCAATCTGGCTGTGCCGGAAAGCCGCCTCATCACGGTCCAGCCCTGGGAAGCCGCGCAGATCAAAGAAATTGAAAAGGCTATCGTGAACGCTGGGCTGGGGATCACGCCATCTAACGATGGCAAGATTATTCGCCTGCCAATCCCCCCGCTAACTGAGGAACGGCGGAAGGATCTTATCAAGGTCTGCAAAAAGTACGGCGAGGAGACCAAGGTCAAGCTGCGCGCCGTCCGCCACGAGACCAACGACGACTTGAAGAACGCCAAGCTGTCTGAAGACGACCTGCGCAAAGCCCAGACCGACATTCAAAAACTCACCGACCAGTACACCGCCAAGATCGACGAGGCGCTGAAGAAAAAGGAACACGAGATCATGGAAGTTTAATTGCATGTCGCTGGCTGCCCGTTCCCCCATCGTCGCCACTGTTGATCTCACCGTCCTGCTCCACAATCTGACGCACGTCCAGTCCAGACTGACGCCGCCCTGCGAAATCATTGCCGTCGTCAAGGCTGATGCCTATGGGCATGGCGCCATCCCGGTGGCGCGCGCGCTGTGCACAGCTGGCGTGCAGCGGCTCTGTGTGGCCACCGTCGACGAAGGGCTCGCCCTTCGCCAGGCCGGCCTCACGGCCCCTATTCTCGTGCTGGGCGCCACCCTGCCGGACCAACTGGACGGATTTGCTGAGGGCAGACTGACGCCCGTGCTGCACGACACCGATTCGCTCCGCCGCATGACCGACTGGGCCGTGCAGCATCGCGTACGCGTGGCTGTGCACGTGAAACTCGACACGGGTATGGGACGACTGGGCTTCAAGCCTCATCAGATGGATGCGTTAGCCCGCAACCCAGTCTGGCGCTCATCGCTTAATTGGGAAGGCCTCATGGCACACCTGGCAGACGCTGATGGCGGGAACCCCGCATTCACCCAGCAACAAATTGCCGCGTTCCGGCACGCCGTGGACACAGTCGCAGCGCACGGTCTCAAAGTGCCGCTACTTCACATGGCCAACAGTGCCGGCATCCTCCGCTTTCCTGCGTCGCACGGCACCGCCGTGCGGCCCGGGATCATGCTCTACGGCTACCACACCCTGCCGCCGCGCGTGCCGGCCCCCGCACTCAAGCCCGTGCTGTCGCTCGCGGTTCCTGTCATCCACATCCACGAGCTCCACAAAGGGGAAAGCACGAGTTACAACCGGACCTTCATTGCAAAACGGCGCACGAAGATCGCCGTCTTGCCGATCGGCTACGCAGACGGCTACAGCCGGTCCTTCTCTAACAAGGCGTCCGTGCTAATCGGCGGTAGCCGTGCACCGGTCGTCGGGCGTGTTTGCATGGACATGACGATGGTGGATGTCACCCGTATCCCGCAGGCGGTCGCGGGTACAGATGCAGTGATCATCGGACGGCAGGGCGCGGACGCAATCACCGCTGACGATCTGGCGGCTTGGCAGAAGACAATTTCCTACGAAGTGCTATGCGGACTGGGCCCGCGGGTGCGGCGGGTCTACAAAGAGAACTGACCGTTCCTCCTACGTCTGAAGTTTTCGCTTTAACCGCTTTTCAACGCTGGCCACCTTCCCCCCGAGCCGTCCCGTGTGGCCTTTGCGAAAATCGACCTTGATCGTGCAGGAAATCCGGTTGCAATCCTTCCGCATCTGCTCGTAGCACTTCTGCACGACACGGAAGACGTCTGGCCATTCCCCTTCCAGCACTGTGCCCATTGGATTAAGACGGTACGGCACCCCACTCTTGTCGATGATATCGAGTGACCGGGCGACGTACTTCCCCACACTCTCGCTCTTTCCCAACGGCGACATGCTGAACTCGAGCAACACCATGATCTGCCTCCTTGCTCACTTGGCTTTCTGGTTCTGCCATGCCTTGGGATAGTCGATCTTTGCAGTCAGCCTGAACCCGTCCACCGCTTCCCGCAACAGCGTACGCCGGCGCTCCCCATCCGATTCGCCTTCCTGGAGGCTCTCACGTACGGAGGCGAGCCAGTCCATAAACGATTGGAAGGTGTCATCAAACACCTGCTCCAAATCCTGCCGTAGTCGGCTTGCCAGCGCCGGCGCTACGCCGCTAGTGCTAATTGCGCAACGCAGATGGCCGCGGCTGAGCACCGCCGGCATCCAGACATTCGAGTAGTCGGGTTGATCCAGTGACACCAACAGAAACTTGTCCCTTATCGCCTGCTCATAAAGGGCGCGCGAAAACTCCTCGTCGGCCCGCAGCGTATTGATGACGAGACACGCGCCGTCGGCATCCTGCCCTCGGAACAGCCGCACGCGATGAATCACCTTTGCCCCTGCCGTCAACTTGCGCAGCGCATCGTTCAACGTCGGACTCACGACCGTAACCTTAGCCCCAGCGTCAAGCAGACGCTGGGCCTTGTCGGACGCCTCCTCGTCGCCGCCTAGCACGACACAGAGACGGCCCTTCACATCGAGCGTAATGGGAAACCCCGGATTTGCCATGTCCTTCCTTTCACAGTGCGATATTCACAGAACGATCCCGCACAACGTACTATACAATAGCGGTAGCGCAATTCTAAAGTAGATCACAGCACGCACGGCGATTGAACTATGGCTGTCGTATGCGTCGCAGGCCTGCCGCCTCAGGCGCAACAGGGGCCTGTGGTACTCGCCCCCATCAGTGGCGGTATGCGCTGAGTCTCCTTATTGACGTCACCGAGGTCTAGGCGGGCACGCTGCAGCGAGAGACCAATTTTCACTTCGTTGTGGAGGGATTGTTCGATGTGGAGGAATGTGAATTTACAGTGATGCTCGGAACCAAAATTACCATGTGGACCGACCGGACTGCTCAGACCATCCGCGCCCAGTACGCCTGCCCTGTCAGCACCAGCGTTGCCATCCCGCATCACAAATAAATTCCCGGGACACTATCGCTAACGAGAAATGCCACGGTATAATGTGCGTGAATCATTTGCCCCAGAGGTAATTTTGTGAAAAAAGATACTATCCAGAGTATCGGCATCGCCGGAGGGATTATCGGGTTAGCTGCCATCGCCGCCTGGATGGGGCTCGCGCATGGTTGCGAGGCGCCCAATACACAGAGCACGATTTCAGGGCGTATTCTCATCGCACCTGAGCTGGAATCCAACCTCAGTCCAACCGACACGCTGTTCGTAATCGTCCGCCGGCCTGGCGGCTCGCCGCGCCCGCTCGCGGTCAAGCGCATTGATGGCCCCAAATTCCCGGTCCTGTTCGAGATCTCCAACGCCGACATGATGGTCCCAGGCTCGGAACTACGTGGCATGGTGGACATCGTCGCCCGCGTGGACAAGGACGGCAAGGCGGGCCAGCCGCAGCCGGGGGATTTGGAAGGTCAGTACGACAAGAACCCGACCTTACCGGGCGGATCAAACTTGGAGATCCTGATCAAGAAGATTTACTAGTGGGGTGAGGTAGGTCCAGATTAAGGATACCGCCGAGGAAATTTGTGATCTGCTTTGCCCTTACCCTTAGCCGGAACCGTCAAGGGCTATTTTCCTGTTCCGGGTCGGCGTCCAGCTCCAAATTCCAATACAGATAGTCCTGCCAGCTTTGCGGCGCATTTCGAATTCCAATCGTAATCGTGATCACCGGATTCCAGCGCGGCTTGACCGGTCTCCGGATCAGTCGCATGTTGGCTTCATCGGGCGTCCGGCCGCTCTTGCGGTTGTTGCACCGCCAGCAGGCGGTTACAATGTTCTCCCACGTCTTCTTGCCGCCCTTGGCGATTGGCACCACGTGGTCGAAGGTCAGCTCCTCAGTCCTGAATTTCTTGTTGCAGTACTGGCACGAATAGCCGTCCCGCGTGAAAATATTGATCCGGGAAAATTTTACCGCGCGATGGCTATCTTTCAGCTTCACCAGCTTGAGCAGCCGCATCACCGCTGGCAGCTTGAAGGTCACCGAAACGCCGCGGATGTCGCGGTCGTAGGTTTCTAGCACCTCGACCTTGCCCTGCCACAGCAGCGCAACCGCTTTTTGCCAATGGATCACACGGAGCGGTTCGTAGGTGGAGTTGAGGAGCAGGGTCAGCTCCATATACGTCGCGAATCGCCTCCCTACTAAAAACTAATCAGCATGAAGGGATCAGCCCTGGGTGCCTTGTCTGACTGAGCGGCGGGACACCTGTTGCCGCAAGGGATCTGCGTGAGCAGCAGCACTGTGCATGGACACTCAAATCGCAAACCCATTACGCAATTTATGCTAAGCACCTGCAGTAAATCAAGCAACCGGCTGAATACCCGCTGAAATACCCTTGCAGTCGGCGCACCGCCTCAGTATCCTACGCAACTTCGAGGTCGCCATGCCTAAAGCCGTGTCTGTCGCTAAACTTTCCGACGTCCGCCCGGGTGAATGCCTCGCCGCCAAGGCCGGCAAGATCACCGTAGCACTCTGCAACGTGAACGGCACGATCTACGCGCTTGACAATACCTGCCCGCACGCTGGCGGCCCGCTGGGTGAAGGGTTTCTCAACAGCGATTGCGTCGAATGTCCGTGGCACGGCTGGCGCTACAACGTGAAGACAGGCGAGCGACCGGAAAATCCTGCCATCAAAGTGGCTCGCTACGAGGTGCGCATCGAAGGCGACACCGTCCAAGTAGTGATCCCCTGAAATAACGCCCCTCGTATTGCGTAGCAATGCGACATACGCTTCACAAGTACGAGGCACATGCTACTTGGGCGGATACAGCGGCATCCTCTCGTTTTCAGTGACCGGCATTAAGCCTTGCGCCGGCACCGATACCGCCCTCACTGAGTGCGAGACCAGATCGGCCTCCCACTGAAACTCCCGCTCGAACCACTGATCCTTGTTCGCGCTCTGCTCGCGAATCGTAATTTGGACGAGGAAGCGATCCTGGCTCAACGGCTTCACCGTCCACTCACCCGGCCGCACCCCCTCGCCCCGCTCGGACCGCCCGCGCACATGCTCGTTGACCACCTGCAAGATTGTCGGAGCCCCCAGCGCTTTGTGCGTCTGCACCAGCGCCATGGCTTCCGCTGCGAGCGGATCAGTCACCGGATTGACCGTGATGGGTTTGAGCGCCCACCAGACGCCTCCGCCAATCAACACCAGTGCTAGCGCTCCGTAGTGCAGATAGCGACTAAGGGGGGATGATGGCTGTCCCGCAGAAGATGGCGAAGCCGGATTATCGGAAGTGGATGCTATGGTGTCCTCCTCCACCCCTATGGGCAGCCTGCAGACCTTGGGAATTAAACATTTTACAAACAGACCGATGGGTGAATTTGATAATACTGCCGGCCCGTTCCTCCGTCAACGGTTTCAGTCCGGTTGCCGATGTTTAAGACGATGTGTTACAACTATCTCCGTTTTTGGCACTCATCACACATGGATAGACACGGTTAGCTATGCAATTCTTTCTCTACGGCGACAATCTGAACCTTTCTCAGCTCACGCGACGAGCGCCGGAACACAAGCCGGTCTGCAAGGCCTACTTACCCGACCACACGGTCCATTTTTGCCGGTGGTCCACCCAGTGGCGGTGCGGTCTGCCAAGCGTAACACCGTCTCCAGGCGAAAAAGTCTGGGGTATGATCTTCGAAATCACGGAGGAAGACCTCAAGCTGCTGGACGAGTTTGAGCACGACGTTCCGGAGGGCACCTATCATCACCTGCCCGTCACCGTCATCACTGAGGCGGGTGACAAACTGCTCGTCACCACACACGCCGCCAAGCCCATTGGCAAATTCAAACCGAAGGCGCACTATCTGGATTGGGTTATCAAGGGACTCAAGCACTGGACCCTGCCGGAAGAATGCATCGAAACATGGAAGTCGTTTACACCCAAATGACACAAATGACACAGAAGGGCTGCGTCACGAGTGATGAGTGACTTGTAAGACGGACCAAGCACGAAGGAGAAGCCAATGCCAAAGCCCAAGTACCATATCGTTGTCTGCACCAACACACGTCCGCCCGGCCATCCCAAGCCATCCTGCGGCGCGCAAGGCTCCCCGCAATTACTCATGACCTTCAACATGAAGCTCATGGAAGCGGGTGTCATGCCTGGCGAAGTGCTGGTCACCGGCTCCTCCTGCCTGGGCCCGTGCGAGCAGGGGCCCACTGTCGTCGTCTACCCAGACAACGTCTGGTATTCGCAGGTGAAGGAGGCAGACGTGGCCACCATCGTCACCGAGCACATCAAGGGTGGCAAGCCGGCAGCCTCGCTCAAGCCGAATGCCGTCTGGGGTGGATAAGAAACTCGTGGCCCGTTCCGCTCCGCACGAGCATAAGGCGCAGGCGCCCACGCAGATCGGATGCATCGTAATTACATGCAGTGACACTCGCACGCCAGAGTCTGACACCAGCGGCTACCGCATCATGCACATGCTTAAGGATGCGGGCCACGGCGTCCTGTCCTATCAGCTCATCAAGGACGAGCCCTCCAAGATCAAGTCCGCCATCAAGAAGGCCGTCACCAACACAAAGGTTCAGGCCATCATCATTAATGGCGGCACCGGCATTGCGCGGAGGGATTCCACCTTCGAAGCGGTGGACAAGATGCTCGAGAAACGGCTGGATGGATTCGGGGAGGTCTTCCGCTTTCTGACCTATCAGGAAATTGGCTCCCCGGCCATCCTCAGCCGCGCCACGGCAGGCACGTATAAAGGAAGAATTGTCTTTTCAATTCCTGGCTCCGAAAACGCTGTCAAACTGGCCATGGAGACATTGATTCTTCCGGAGCTTGGGCATATTGTACAGCAGTTGACCAAGTAGCCCCGACCACCTTCACGGAGAGCACAATGGGACGACCAGGGAAGGCCACGCTCGCCAAGCGAGACCGCGAAAAGGCGAAACAACAGAAACAGAAGGAGAAGGAAGCCCGCCGCGTTCAGCGGAAGGCCGAGAAAGTCGAACGTCCGCACGTTGAGGGGGAAGATCCCGATCTCGCTGGCCTGCACTGGGGGCCACAGGAACCGCTGTACTAAAACTTTTATTCCGACAATCTCTGCATTCTTTGCCACAAGGAGAGCGTCGCCCTCCTGCAGCGCTTATTTTTTCGGCGGCCTCGATCACTGCAATCGCATTCAAAATCTTGAGTCCACGTCCCAGGGCAGCAACACCAGTCGCCATGGTACGCATCACCGCTCTGGCTTCTTGATGGACTAGCCAACCGAGAGCACGATCTTCCCGAAGAACTTCCGGCTTAGCATCTGTTCCTGCGCCGCCCGCGCATCCTTCAACGGGTAAACCTGATCAATGACCGGCTTGAGTTTACCGTCGCCGACCAGCTTGGCGGCTTCGACCAGTTCAGCCTTTGTGCCCAGATAAGAGCCCTTCAGCGTCAAGCTGCGCGAGAAGAGAGCGCGCAGATCAACCCTAGCTTCGCCGCCAGTTGTAGCACCGCAGGTGATCAGCCGCCCGCCCCTGGCCAGCGATTTCAGGCACTGCCCCCAGACATCGGGCCCAATGTGCTCGATCACCACGCCCACACCATAACCGCCGGTCAGTTCCAGGACGCGCTGGGTAATATCTTCCACTCCATGATTAATGACTTCATCCGCACCGAGTGCGAGCGCTTTCTTGATCTTCTCCTCCGAGCCGACGGTCGTGATGACTTTGGCACCGGTGTGCTTAGCAATCTGGATAGCCATGCTCCCCACGCCGCTACCTGCGCCCATGATCAGCGCCGTCTCTTCCTTGCGCAATCGGGCCAGCGTCACGATCATGTGCCAGGCTGTCACGGACACAAGCGGAAAGGCTGCGGCCTGTTCGAAGGTCAGCGCACCGGGAATCGGCAGCACGTTCCGGCCCGGCACTGCGACAAACTCGGCATAGCCGCCGTCGGTTCTGGCGCCCAGCACGCTGAATGCCGCACAGAGATTGTCACGACCCGCCTTGCACTGCTCACAAGCGCCACAGCTTAATCCGGGCGAGACGAAGACCTTCTGTCCGATCTTAAATTCTTTCACCTCGCCACCGATCTGTTCAATCTGCCCGGCCACGTCCGAACCAGAGATATGCGGCAACGCGATCTGATAGGAGGGAATGCCCTGACGCACCCAGAGGTCCAGATGGTTCACAGCGCAAGCCTTCACGCGAATTAAGACCTCGTCCGGCTTGATCTGCGGTTGCGGCCGATCTTCGTACTGCAGCTTTTCCGGCCCGCCGTGCTCATGAAAGACGACCGCTTTCATCTTATACCTCGATCCCTAGTTCATCATTCATCGTTCTGTGGGCATCGCTATAAAGTGATCGTGCCCTCAATGACCAGGACCACTTCCCCGCCCACCTTCACATCCTGAATCACGTCGTCGTCGGATTCGACCTGGATAATGATGCGGGACGGCCGGCCCATCTCGTAGCCCTGCTCAGCGATGATCTCCGTCGTGATCGCTACCTCAACGACACCGTTCTGGACCAGATAGGCGCCGAGTGCGCCACTTGCGCTCCCCGTGGCCGGATCTTCCAGAATGCCGATCAGCGGCGCAAACATACGTGTGTGGACGGTCGAAAACTCGTCGACCGTGACTGTTGTGAAGACCATGATGCCGTTGGCCCCGTGCCGCCCACAGAGCTCGGTCATCACCGTGAGATTGGGCACGATGGATCGAACCGCTGTCAATGTCCGTACCGGCACGATCATGACCGGCAGACCAGTGGACACGACCGCGACCGGGAATTTCGTCCCGGTAATCACCTTCTTCTCCAAGCCGAGCGCCACGGCGATTTCGGCCAAAGCATCCACCGCTTCGATCGTCTCCAGAAACTCCGGCTTGGGCTGGGTCATCACGACACGAAGAATCTGCCCCTTGTGTACGCGTAGTTCGATTGGAAATACGCCAATGTTACACTCGTACTGGAACGTCGCGATCGGCTCCTGCAGCCTGATCATCTTGAGTCTGGCCAGGATGAAAAATGTGCCGAGGATGGGATGGCCGGCAAAGGGAATTTCCTGCGTCGGGGTGAAGATGCGAACCTTAGCGGCGGCTTTCGGATTGCTTGGGGGTAGAACAAAGACCGTTTCTGAAAGATTCATCTCCCGGGCAATCTTCTGCAACTCCTCGTCCGTCAGGCCCGATGCATCCGGCAGGACAGCCACTGGATTACCGCCGAACGGCTCATCCGTGAAGACGTCCGCCTGGTAGAATTTTAACGTGCGCCTGGCTGGAGACACCTGTTACTCCGCGGATGATGAACAACGCTCCGGCTGCGGACTGACTCGTTCAAATTCCTGCCGGATTACTTCACTGACGGCAAAAGACTACTGCCGCTCGCATAGGTAGCACTGCACGTGGCAGAAGCGCAGCTCGGGACGCACCTCCCTGCTCTTGCGCGCGCTGGAGCCTTGCTGGACGACTTTCCTAAACTTCCCAACTCGAGGCGTGGAGTACACTGTAGGTCAGCAGCCATTCCCTGTCAACGAACGCACAAGTGATTAAGCTGGGACGGGAAGAGCTTCATAAGATTGGGTTAAGGGGTTTTTGACGTAATCTTCGACATACTGCTTCAGCGAGCCATTGCGCCACAGCTGTCGGTTGGCAAAGTCCGTATTCACCTTGTGCAGGACCTTTACAGTTACACGGGTCCTCTTCATAAAATCCTCCAGCGTAACGCCGGTGATGTCCATATAATGCCCGCGGCCGGACTGCATGATGCACTTGGGTACGTGAATGACCTTCTCGCCCGTCAGCCGCCGGGCAATGTCGTCGAAGGTCAGCAGCACGGTACAATCGGAATCGCCGGAGAGCATCGTGTTCGGAACGAAGAGGTATTTGGCCCGGTTCTTCCTGTACATGTTCAGAATCTTAAAGACGCTCGCCGCCATGACGACGACATCCTTCTTCTGTAATTCCAGCGAGTCGAACAGGCTCACAATGCGGCGGCGGTTCAGGAAGGCTGTCACGTAGGCTTCCGTGTGAATGGTCTGAAAGTTGGGGAGCCCGGCGTCATAGATGCGCTGCGCCTCAGTGGCGAGATACGTGCGCCCCTGCCGCATAATCGCCAGAGTATCGCCCTTAATACCCCGCACCGGTGTCAGGCAGCCCATCCAGAGCACACATTTGTGATTCACCCGCGAGATGGCCCTCGCATCGTCCGACATCGTATGCTCGTCAAAAGCGTAGAAATTGGCCGAGGAAACAGCTGGGCCATCCAGCACCTTCATCAGATGTTTCACCGACGGCGCATGCGGCATCAGCTTTTCCCGGTAGCGCCCCAGCGTGATGACCGACAGCTCAAAGTTGATTCGGCCCGGATACTGCGCCACAAGCTGGTGTATTTTTGGCACGTGCACGAAACCCACTGTGAAAAACTGGATGTTCTTGTCTGTATGCTTCAGAAAGTCCTCCACCCACTCCATGGCCTTAGGATGGAGAAAGAGATCGGTCCATTCCATGTACTCGTTGCCACCCAGACACCAGTACTGCATCGGGTCAGTGGGCTTGCTGTTAATATAGTCGAGGATAAACTTCCAATCTTCGTCAGTCGTCTTGGGCGGATCGAGCGTTTCCCGGTAGGAGTGATCGAGTTCATAGCAGAAAGCGCACTGGACCGGACAGTTCTTGCCGAGACTCAAGGGAATCTTGCCGCCGTCCATTTCACGGCGCAGAACCTCCTTGTAATCCTTGCCGGCCAGCACTTTTCCAGGTTGGAGAATGGGAAGCGTCGAGCTCACGAGACCCTCAATTGACAGTCCAAATGGCTTTTTGCCAGACTGCCTTATGCCCGGTCAGCCTATCACAGATGAGGCGGTCGACACAGCCTTGCAGCTCTTTGGAAGTGACCGCTCGGTGACCCGCGCAGAACTCGATCTCAGAAAGACGGCGCTGCTCGACACTTGGCATCCAGACCGCTATGCCAATCTCACGAACAACCCAAAACAATACATGCAGAGCTATACGAAGGGTGAAGCGATGACACGGGCAATCGAGTCGGCATATCAAGTGCTCTGCGCTTGGCTGACGTCACAGAAGCACTAGCAGATTCGTCGTGTCACGTCGTTTGTGAGGCGTGCAGGGCGCGCGTTTGTGAGTGCGATCGCTTCACGGGGACCACTTTATGTTTGCGAGTGACTGACGACGCGGGCTACCGACTGATCGCCCTCGGTTTCCGCATCCCCGCGCGCCACCGGCCACGTGACGAGCCCCGACACCGCATCGCCATCCTTCGTCTTGGCATAGATCTGCGGTAGAGCATTCGTACCGAACTTGGAAATGTAGAGAAAAACATGCTCGCGGGCATTGACCCGCACGGCCCAAGGCTCGAAGTCGTTCTTGTAGAAGTCCTCGCAGAGCTGCATGGCATCAAGGCAGGAAATGCCGACCGGCTCGTTGAGCGTATAGTAGTAATCCAGCGGCAGGTCGTACTCCTCCTGCTTGTGGATTGTGATGCCAAATTTGTCCGGGTTCCGTACCATTGGCGTATGGCGATAGGCCACGAAATAGAACAGCTCGACCGAGTGAATATCTTTCTTGTGCTCGAGCAGAAACCGCCGCGTGTCCTCCGCCTCATCCCGCGTTTCCCCGGGGAATCCATAAAAGGCCATGACGTGATTCCAGATGCCGACTTTCGCCGCATCGCGTAAATTGCGTGCGATGATAGACTGCTTTACGTGTTTGTCCATCAGCTCCAACACGCGTTCGTTGGCGGACTCCATGCCATAGTAGAGCGTACAGCACCCGGCCTTAGCGGCCAGCTCCAGATCCTGCGTCTCGAGCGCTTCTTCAAAACGGATCAGCGTCGTCCACTTGATGCCAACGTTCTGATCCACAAGCGCCTGCGTGACTTTCTTGAAGAGCGCGGGGGGATAAGATTCGTCAGCAAACAGAAAATGTCGGCAGTTGTACTTGTCCCGCAGCGCCTTAACCTGATCCACCACCTGGGCCGATTGCAGACCGCGATATTGGTCAAAATAGCCCTGCCCATGGTCACAGAAGGTGCAGCGGCCCCAGTAGCAGCCGCGCGTGGCCAGATACGGCAGAATGCGGACCGGCACGAAATAGCTGTCGAGCGGAAACCCCTCGAAATCCGGCAACGGGAGCGTGGCCATCTTCTCCGTGTGGATTTCCTTGTTGACGTGGATTCCAGACGTATCGCGATAGATCAAATTGGGCACGGAGGATCGCTCTCGCTCGCCATTTAGGGCCTCCAGCAACCACAGCAGCGCATGCTCCCCTTCGTACATGATGGCCGAGTCGAAGATCGTGGTAAAAAACCGTTCGTGTTTAGGCAGTTCTTCCTGGAGCCGCGTGATGACGTTGCCGCCGACCACGACATGGATCTCCGGGAAAGCTTCCTTGATCATTTTACAGAAAGTCAGGCCGGCCATGAGTTGCATCTGCGTGCCAATGGAGACGCCGACCACAGCCGGCTTCTCGCGGCTGACCGATGGCAGCACGAGCTGACGGCAGACATCGCGGTAGACATTCACCTGCTCATCGTCAAGGCAGGCAAAGATCTCTGTCGAGACACCCGGTCGGTAGCCGAGGTTGCTTTCCATCGGATAGAACACGAGCGACGCCGGATAATAAGCGGCAGAGATGTATTGCATGGCTTCGCGAAAAACGTTCAGCGCCCAGTCGAGCTGCGCCGCATCATAGAACGCTTCGCCACGCGTGATGCGCTTGGCCTTGTCGGCGCGCTCGATCAGGTCGAACACGTCCACGTCGGCTTTGGCCTCGAGGCAGGTCTTATGCCCTAGCTCCTGCTCGCTCAGTGGGCCGGTGCGCTCTTTGAGTTCTAGCGCATGGCGATGTCCGGCAATGCGTGTCTTGACCCAAATCAAAAACGAATCGCTGAAGAACAGATCGTACATTTCGATGTTGATGTCCCGCTGCACGACCTCGTGCTCGTGCTGGCGCAAGACGGCCGTGAGGCTCGGCAGCGCGAGGTACGGAGCCGTCGGGACCCATTCAGGCGGAAACAGCAACATGACCTTGGATTTCTTCCTACCTGGCGTGGCCGGCTGCGGACGGCTGTCTATGGTAAGCAAGGGACTCATCGCGCCGGTTGTTACATCTTCCCTGCAAGCGTCGGCGTAGGTCCTGCAATTTTCGTCGCGTTGTATTGCAGATCCGGGAGTTTGGCGAGTCCAAACTTGCAGATGTAGAGAAAAATGTACTCCCGAATATACAGTCGCAAGTCCCAGCCAGCATGATGATTCTGCTCGAATTGTTCGAACACGCGCTCAGCTTCTTCGATGCTCATACCGTTCCTGACTGTGTAGTAATAATCAAGCGCAAGATCCCACTGCGGATTCTTGTAAGCCGTCACACCCCATTTCTCCGGATGCTTCGCCACTGGATTGTGCCGGCCCAGATCGAAGGTGCCGAACCCCAGTGAATGCACATGGTTCTTGTTCTGCTCAAGGAATTGTACTGACTGCCACGCCTCTTCCTTCGTCTCGCCGGGAAATCCGAAGAAGCCCATGCAGTGGTTCCAGATACCCGCGTCAGCCGTGTACTTAAGGTGCTTTGTCATCACCTCGGTCGTCGTCGCCTTGTCCATTAGGTGAAGCACCCGCTCGACGCCCGACTCGTAGCCAAAGTGGAGATAGCGGCAGCCTGACTCCTTCGCATCCTGCCAGACCTGATCCTCCAGCAGACTCTTCTCAAAGCGCATGTGCGTCGTCCAGTAGATGTTCATCTTGCTTTCAACTAAGCCGCGCCCCAGCTTGCGAAACAGTGCCGGCGGATAGGACTCATCGGTGAAGTGAAAATGACGGCACCCGTACTTGTCACGCAGGTGCTTGATTTCGCTTAGCACGTCCTGAATCTTCTTCGACCGGTAGCCCGCCGTGTAACCCTCGCCGTGGTCGCAGAACTCGCAGCGGCCCCAGTAGCAGCCGCGCGTGGCGAGATACGGGAGCGTCCGGACCGGCACGAAATACTTCTCCAGCGGCAGGCCGTCGAAATCCGGCGGTGGCAGCGCGTGCATGTCCTCCGCGTAGCTCATGGCGGATTCATGCACGCCGAACGTGTCCTTATAAATAGCATTGGGAACCTCGGCGAGGCTGCGCCTGGCCCCTACAGCCGACACCAGTTGCACAAAAGCCGTTTCCCCTTCATAGACCACAGCGCTGTCGAAATACTGGAACAGCGGCGACTGGGGCAGTGCGTCGCGCAGGCGCGTGACCGTATTGCCTCCAATCGTGACATGAATGTGTGGAAACTGTTCCTTGATGAGGGCACAGAAAGTCATTGTGGAAAAGAGTTGCTGCTGAAGGACGACCGAGATGCCAATGACGTCCGGCTTCTCCGCTTCGATCACCGGCCTCACGAGATGGTTGAATACGTCGCGGTAGATATTGACCTGTTCGTCCTGCACCGCCTCCATAATCTCGGCGGAGACATAGACCTTGTACGACAGGTTCGTCTCCATCGGCGGCAGGCAAATGCGCGCGGGCGCGTAGACCATCGAGATCACCGACGTGACCTCACGGAATACATGCATCGCCCACTCGAGCCGGTCGATGTCGTAAAACTCCTGCCCCCGGACGATGCGCTTAGCTTCCTCGGCCTTCTTCGCCAGTTCATCGATCCGCTGGCGGGTGATTTCGCAGAGCGCCAGCTGCAACTCCGCCTCGGCCGGCTCCAGATCGCGCTTCTTCGCCAGCTTGCGTAGGCGGTCCAATTGCTGCGGGACTTTCTTGAGGACCCGCTTCAGAAAATCCTCGCTGAAGTACCAGTCCCACATCTCCAGATTGATGTCTTTTTGCACGACTGTGTGGCCAGCCTGGCGCAGGACCGCAGTGAGGGATGGCAGACTCAGATAGGGCTCGGAGGGATACCAGTCGGGCGGGAAGATCAGCAGGACCTTCATCTTTCGCCCACTCTGGGCGTCCGATGTTTTACGATGAAGCTGAATCAGCTCGAGACTGGCTTTTTCGCCTTTAGAATACTCGATGCGCATGAGTGACCCCGGCCTAAACCTTTTTAAAAACTATTTTCATTGTAGGGCCTGCGCGAGAGATAGGTCAAGCACGGCGGAATTTACAACTGCCCGTTAGAACAAGGGAATTACTTACTTTGGCGAGGCCTCGATCCCCTGCTCCACTTTGTTGCCAGCATTCGGTTCGATTTGATCGGCGACCGCGAAAACGTCCTCCGCTCGTAATTCTGGTTGCAAAGACAGAGGGAACAAATCTTGCGCCGCCACAAGATCAAGTGTGCGGAGCGGCGTCCATACTCTGTACGACTTCATCGTAATACTGCGCGAGCATGGGCTGCCGCGAACGGTCCACAATGACGAGTTGGCGCTGATCGAAGGTATTGGCACAATAGAGATAGTTCAGGTCATTCGACTCACCTAATTCCACGTGCATCTGCCGCCCCCCAGCCTGCGCGCCTGTCTGCTCCTTGAGGATACGGCGATTCGACAAACGTTCCCAGGCCTGCTGTGCTGAGGCCGTGTGATTTTCATAGAGCGGCTCATCATCCCGCGCCGTCTGGCCTTTGAGTGCAGCCGGATCAAATGGCGGCTGGTCGTCGAACTCCGGTGACTCGTCCCAAGCGACAGTCGATGCACCACGGCCCAGCACATAAAGCGGACCGTCGTCCGTGACTTCTTCGATCACCGCGTACTGAATCGACAGTGGCGTCTCCTGCATCATGAACCCTCTCGCGGCCAGCGCCCGCTGAAATGGCACACGCCGGGCCAGATGCCGCGTTTTCTCGCAGGCGATCAGGCGGCCGCCCTCCGCGAGCGCCGCCGCGAGACGGTCCAACCGATTGCCGAGGCCGGTGCGCCGCTCGATGTCGGCTTGTACCCCTGCATCCGTGGACCGCTCGAAGATCCGCCAGCTTGCGCTCGGCACACCGGGGTCCTGCTCGTTCTGCAAAAGCGCCTGCGTGGAAATTACCAGATCAAAAGGTCCGGGCGGTATCATCTGGTCCATATCCAGACATTCGAACCGAATATTGGAGAGACCGAGCGCTTTCGTTTTTTCCATCGCAACTGCAATGGAAACCGGCGACCGATCTACGCCGGTGAACACACAATTGGGGAACTGCCGGGCATACCACGCCGTTAGTACGCCGATCCCACAGGCAGCATCCAGTGCGGAGCGGGCCTCCCCAATCCGTTCGGCTACGGCGGTGCCGATGGTCGCATAATAGTCGTAGCGCTGACTGTAGAGAACCGGCAGGATGTGCGGTTGCGAAGCGTAATCGTAGAACGCGGTCTCAGCGGCAGGATCGGCGCCGCCGCCCCGCTGCCCAGAGAGACGAAGTAGTGTCGTGAGTTCGTCCTGTTTCAGCGTCTCGCGCTGCCAGCGGTCGTAATCCGCGTCGGTCTCAAACCAGCGCAAGCCCCACTCTTTCAAATGACTGTGAATGGCGGGATTGACCTTCGTGGCGGGCAAATGAGAACCCTCACGTCACTGAATGCTCAAGTTCCACTGTTCAATGCACAATCCAGGAATAGCCGGAAGAAATCACTTAGCGATAATTGAACAGTGCGAATTGAAACTTACGCTAAGCCCTTCCGGAGCATGATCGCGTCTTCGTAGGTGTCCGGTACCGGATGCGGCTGGCGCAACTGGCCCGTGCCGAGGACGACGTACTTTTCGCAGGTGAGCTCGTTGAGGCCGATAGGGCCGCGCGCATGGACGCGCCCCGTGGCGATGCCCATCTGCCCGCCAAAGCCAAACTCCTCCCCGTCGTGGTGGCGCGTGGAGGCATTGATCAGTACCGCCGCCGCATCCACCTCGCGCGCGAAGCGCATGGCCGTTGCGTAGTCGCGTGTGGCGATGCTGCATGTATGGGCGGGCCCGTAGCGCGCAATATGTGCGAGTGCCTCGTCCACGTCTGCCACCATCTTCACTGCCAGCGCCTTGGCCTGGAACTGTTTGCTCCAATGCTCCTCCGTCACCGGCTCCACCGACTTGTGGCCAGTCATAGCCTGCGAGCCGATCAGGGCAACGGTCTTGGGACAGCCGTGGATGTCCACTTTGAATTCTTCGATCAGGCGTCGAATCAATGCGGGGAGCAGCGGCCGCGCGGTTGTTTGCTGCACGAGTAGCGTATCCACGGAGTTCGAGGCCAAGGGCTGCTGCAACTTGGCGTTGATCACCAGATTCTGCGCGAGCGGCAGATCCACGTCCACATCCACGTAGACGGTGCTGACACCGCCTTCGTGGCAGAGCACCGGCACGCGTACCTGGTCGAGTGCCGTCTTGCGCAGACCAGGGCCGCCGCGCGGAATGAAGGCATCGAGCAGCGTGTGCAGCCGCATCAGCTCCAGCGCCCCTTCCTTTTCCGTCCGCTCAACAAAGGTCAGCGCGCCCGCCGGGACGCCGGCGCCCTCTGCCGCATCGCGCAGGGCATGCACAATCGCCATGTTCGTGCGGATCCATTCGGGTGCGCTGCGGAACATGCACACGTTACCGGATTTGAGGCACAAGGCGAAGGCTTCGACCATGACCTTGGGGTCTAACTCAGATACGATGCCGATCACGCCGATCGGCACCCGCACCCGGCTGACTTCCATCCCGTTTGGCCGCTGCCACATGCGGGTGACTTCACCGACCGGATCGGGCAGGTCCGCCACGCGGCGCAACCCCTCAACCATCTCCTTGATCGAATCGGAGGACAGCCGCAGCCGGTCCACCGCTTCACGCACCAGATCCTTACGCATATCGCCGGCCTGGAGTGCCTTGCCGACTGTTTCCGTGTCTTCCCGATTAGCGTCGAGGATGGCTTCCTCGGCGGCGGCCAGTTTGTCGGCCATGGCCCGTAGCGCCTTGTCTTTGACTGGGGCCGTCAGCAGGGCCATTGGCCTGACAGCTTCCCTCGCCTTTTTCGCAATGTTGTGTATATATATCTTAACCGGTACTTCAACCATAATTTTGCTCCGGGAATGTCTCAAGGCCTCTAAAGTCGTAAGGTCCGTTGTTCTTTGACTTTATGACTTTCAGACTTGAAGACTTTCAAGCACGTGTTGTGTCGCGCCGGACTATAGCACCCGTTTCCTAAGCGAGTCAAAAGCCCATTGCCCATGAGCGGCTTGTTCATTTGCACGGACTTCCCTTAGAATGCGCCGGATGACACCGCAGGAAGCCCGAACCCACTACAACTACCTCCTCACCCTTTGTATCCGGAAGGAAGAGGCCTTCGGCCCGCTGGCCCTTGCCTTCAGCAAGGAAGAGGACCTGGACAAGCTGGGCCTGCTGCCGGAGGAGCAGTTCAACCTCTACATGGCCATCGCAGGCGCCTTCGCGGCAGAGCCAAAGCGCTACACACAGAAACTCGAGTGCCTGCAGAAGGCGCAAACACTACTGTCCAACACCCCCCCCCTCCTCACGCATCCGGAGATCGCCCAACTCCTAGCGCAGGACATCCGGAAGACCTCGGCGGAGCTGGTTTTGTACAACGAGGCCATCAAGGTGCCGCGAACGGTCGCGCTGGACAAGCAGCGGATCATCGTGGAAACAGACCTCCCCGACTACTTTCTCAGCATCGCGCAACGGCGGGCCGGCGAGTACTACCAGAACAAGTTCAGGATCCCCAAGGAGGCCAAGCTGGCGCAGCACTTCGGCGCGATCCCGAAAAACTTCGAGCCAGACAATTCGACCTTGCACAAGGAGTTCGAGGGCGCCTGCGCACCGTTCATGGCCGCGCGCACGAACGCCTTTCACATGATGCTGCCCTTTGATCTCAAGATCAGCCGGAAGCCGGACGATCCACTGGACGCAGGCGTGCGCATCTTCTACGCAAAACCGGGCTACTCCTTTCCCCTCCGGTACGAGATGGGGAAGCTGTGCAGCTACCACGACGGGACGGCCCAGGACATCGCACTGGACGATCCCCACTTACGATTCATCTCTTTTTCACCTGTGAAAGAACGGGAGCTCCGGCTCCCGCTGGCCGCGGGACCGGACGACCCGCCGCCCGAGATCGCTCTGCCCCTGGGCTTCCTAGAGCATACGGGCTCCCTGGGCACCTACCTGCAAGTCAGCTGCAAGTTTAAGGTCTGGTTTGATGCCGCTGCGGTGTCGGTCCTGATCCAGGGGGCGCCGGACTTGAATGAGTACGGGCTGCAGGGCGGCGCGGGCCTGATGACCAGGACCTACGCCTCGGACAAAACGCAGGCCTACGTGGAGAACTTCAGCAAGCCCTGGCAGGAGGGGCTCAGCTACAATTACGTGAACCTACACCTGCAGCTCCTGCCGGCGACGGACACCGCGTTCATCCCGTTCAATACCCCGATCTTCACGATCTATCCGGTCCTGAATCGGCAGTGCGTCAAGTTCGAGAGCCGGACCGCCATGGATAACCCCTGAGCCGATCCGCCGGATACGTCCTATGATCGATCTGCGCAGCGATACCGTCACAAAGCCCTCGCAAGCTATGCGGCAGGCTATGGCCATAGCCGAGGTGGGCGACGACGTCTACGGGGAGGACCCGACGGTCAACCGCTTACAGGAAGTGGGTGCGGCCCTCGTTGGCAAGGCGGTTGCGCTGTTCGTGCCCTCAGGCACGATGGCCAACCAGCTCGCCCTGCGGGCGCAGACCCAGCCCGGCCAGGAAGTGATCGTCGACAGCCAGGCCCACATGGTGCGCTACGAGCAGGGCGCGGGCGGCGCGCTGGCCGGCGTGCAGTTCCACTGGGTGGCGGGGACGCGAGGCATCCTGGCCCCCGAGCAGGTCGAGGCAGCGATCCGCCCCAAAGACGCCCACACGATCCAGACAGCGCTCATCTGTCTCGAAAACACTCACAACAGCGGCGGCGGCGCGGTCTACCCGCTCGTGACCGTCGAGCGCATTGGCGCTATCGCTCGGCAGCGCGGCCTCCCCCTACACATGGACGGGGCGCGGCTCTTTAACGCCGTCGTGGCCACGGGCACGTCGACCACGGAATATGCCAAGCATTGCACGACCGTTTCGTTCTGCCTGTCGAAGGGCCTGGGCGCGCCGGCGGGCTCACTGCTGGCCACGAACGATCGCGACATGATCGACCGGCTGCGCCGCTTCCGCCGAATGTATGGCGGCAGCATGCGGCAGGCCGGCATCCTGGCCGCTGCCGGCCTCTATGCGCTGGAGCACAATATCAGTCGACTCAAGGATGACCACGACAACGCAAAGCGGCTGGCGACGCTGCTCGCGCAGATTCCGACCGTCACGATTGACGTCAAAACCGTCCAAACGAACATAGTGTTCTTCGACGTGGCCACCAGCCACACACCCGCGGAACTCGTCGCCGCGCTGAAAGCCGAAGGTATCGCGGTCAATGCGGTGGGCGGCCGCACCTATCGCGCTGTCACGCACCTCGATCTATCCGCAGACGACATCGAGAAAGCTGGAGGAATTTTTGCCCGCGTCTTGTCACGGTAGCGGCAAACACGGTACAACGTGTCATCATGTTGCAGGCCGTCTCGTTCAAACAGATTAGCCAAATTCTCGAACTGACAGATCAGTTAGGGTTGAACCGCGAGCGGGTGGAGATTCCCCTCACGCCTGAGGTTCCCGGTGTCGTGCGCACGCTGCCGAACGGCAAACTGGAAATCGTCGTGGACGCCGCCGCACCGTTTGACCAATGGCTGACAACGTTGGACAGCCAGATCAAGAAGGCGACCGGATTATGAGTGACGTGTCTGATCCGGAGGCGCTTCCCTCCCGTGACGAACTCAACGCGGAACTCCTGCCGGTGCCGGAACCACCGGAGTTGCCACCGACGCCGGAACCACCCGGCACCGACAAGATCATCGCGCATGGGCTGAGCTACGTGAAAGGCAAACGTGGCGGCGATCTGGCGGCCGTGCTGCTCGTGGGCTCCGCGGCGCGGCGCGCGCTTACCGCTCACAGCGATTTGAACTTCATCGTGCTGGTCAAGGGGCACGACGAGGGCCGCGAAGTCTTCCGCATCGCCGACCGGCTCGTCGACATCCAGTACTGGAGCGCCCAAGCCGTCAAGGAGGACCTGCCGCACTCCCCGCGCCTGGCGCCGCTCTTCCGCAAGGCCCGCGTCTTGTTTGAGCACGAAGCGCTTGGCACCAAGCTGGCAGATAAGGCGCAGCAGCGGTTCCGCCTCGGCCCGCCGCAGTCCGGCATGGCCGAGCAGATCCGCCTCAAGGCTGACTGCCAGCACCTACTCGGGAAGGCGGAGGATTTAGCTGCACAACCGGCTACGTCAGCCTACATTCTGTCGCTCTTCTTCGAGGAATTGCTGCAGGCCTTCTTCAGAGTACGCGGTCTCTGGATCACCGCGCCAGTGGATCTCCCACGATTCGCCGCGTCGCGCGATGCTGCGTTCGGCGATTTGGCGGATCGGTTCCTGACTTCTCCAACACTGCCGGCTCGCTTCGAGGCCGGACGCCAATTACTCCAGCACGTGTTCAAGGACATTCCCAACCCTCAACGCATGGACTAAGCAGGTGGCGAAACAAACCATGGGCGTTGCGCTGCTCCTCTCTGTCGGATGCCTGCTCGCAACCCCTGTATTCTCTCAACCCGTTGCCACGCCAGGCGGCAAGCGCACGCCCTCGTCGCAGGTCGGCGCCGTGATGACCCTGCTGGCGACCTTTGAAGATGCGGGGGTCCTGCCGGCAGAGAAAAGTCCGGATGCCAACCGGATCATCAAGGCACTCATTCAATTTCAGTCCGCCCTTGTGAAAAGCGAACACCCGGCCATCCGTGCGCTGTTTCAGAAGGCCCTCACCGCTAAATTCGGTGAGGCTGCTCCGACAGTCATTGCAACCTTCCGCAGCAATGGCTGGACGTCGGAGACATTGGAAGCCGTGGTAGACTATGCCGCTGCCCGGCCGATCTGGACACACCCGGGCATCGTCGAAGGATTCCGCGCGTACAACGTAGGCCAAAGTGACTTCACCCTGCTCGCACGTATCTTCACTGAGGCCCGCGCCGTCTACGCTGGCAAAGGCCAGAGCATCCACGATGCGGCGGCGGCTCACCGGAAGGAAATGCCAGGGAAGAAACAAAAGATGCCCGATGAATTATGAAGGACCAATGGATGAGGAGAAACTGTAGAATTCGTTCACTCTCTGTTCAGCCTTCCGACTGCATCCTTCAGCCCAAAGGGGCTTAGGGCGACCCCCGCTTACAGCCTGATCAAGATCACGGTGGGCAAGCCTTTTGCGCGCAGTCGTTTGACAACCTTTTCAGGCGGTCGGTATAGTACGCCCCGCCCAGAGCTCATTCAAAGAACGCCCCATCGCCCTTATGCCTAATCGAACCACCCCCTTCTCGTTGCCACAGATCGGCACCGGCACCGCCCGTTTCCCAAGCGTAGGGGCAATCCCCACCATCACGGACAAGGCGGTCGATCCCTACTTTCTGACCCGCATGCCGAAAACGGCGCAGGTAGAGGCCATTCAATTCTGGCCCCAGACGAAAGACAGCTATCCCGGCCTTGTTGTCTTGCACGAATCCTGGGGGCTGAACGTCCAGATCAAGGAACTGACCAACCGCCTGTCCTGCGAAGGCTACACGGTGATTCTGCCGAATCTGTACACGCGCCAGGGCGGCATGGTCACTGCCAATGCTGAAATCGCCGCCACCCTGATGGGTCGCGCGAAGGAGGCGGACCTCTTGCAAGACATTAACCAATGCTGCGAATTTCTCAACACGCTCGACTACGCCAGGCGCAACGTACACGGTGCGGTCGGCTTCGGCATGGGTGGTACACTCGCGCTTAAATTCGCTGGCCAGCGCAAACGCCTACGGGGGGCGGTGTCCTTCTACGGACAACTCACGCCACCCTTCGACTTTTTGAAGGACATGCACTGTCCGCTGCTCTACCACTGGGCGGGCGCCGATGACGCCGTAACGGAGGACGTCATCGAACAGTTTCAGCAAACCGCGCAGAAACTAGGCAAGCGCGTCACGATCCACACCTATGCAGGCGCCCCGCACGCCTTCTGCAACGAAACCCGCAAGGACGCCTACCGCGCCGACGCCGCGCAGGAAGCCTGGGAACGGACGGCCGCCTTCTTCGCGGAGGCGTTTAAGGCCGATCTGCAAGCAGCGACCAAATGATTCCCCGTGCGCTCAGATTGCCTCTCGCATTCATGCTGACTTTCATACCGGCGTCTGCGGGCGCCGACGGAACGCCCCCGCCCGCCCCGCTTAACGAAGATTCGCTCAAAGGACAATCGGCTACCACCCGTCTCTGCGGCACCTGGAACTGGACCATCCATAATCACAGGAGCCACCAGGAACAGAAAACAGCTATCGTACTGCTGCCGCCCGGTGCGCAGGCGCCGCCGGAGTTTCCCCAGCCATCGCAGATGATCGTGATGGGCGATGCCGTCTATCTACGCTGGGATTTTCAGCGAGGATTTCAGGAAGACAGCCTGCTGCTGTCAGGCGAGGATCGTCGCTTGGAGGGGACGTTCAAAAACACCGCTGGCGACTGGGGCGCCATCACCGGCAAACTCGTCACGCCGTGCAGTGGGATGAAGTAAATATAAAATGATGCCGTCTGATTAATACACTGAACCCCTCGTTCCGCGTTCGAACTTCATCGTTCATTGTTGTTTCCACGCCTGCCAGGCCACAACACCCCATCCAAGTAGAAAGCAGACCCCGCCCAGCGGCGTAACCGCGCCCAGCCAACGCGCACCGAAAAGCGTCAACAGATAAAGACTGCCAGAGAACAGCACGATACCAGCGGTGAACAGCCAGCCGGCGACGTGGAAGGAGGCTGCGGGAAACTGCCGGGACGCCCATCCGACGAACAACAGCCCCAGCGCATGGTACATCTGATACCGCACGCCGGTTTCGAAGACGGCCAGCATGTTCGGTTCAAGGATGGCTTTCAGCGAATGGGAGCCGAAGGCGCCGAAGGCGACGGCCAGGAAGGCGTAGCCGGAACCGAGAAGCATGAAGAGGCGAGGCTGGCGCAAGCGCATTGTTATGTCCCCACCTGCCGGAGTTCCGCCATGACGATCTGCTCTGCTTCAAGCCAGTCGTCCAGTTCACGCCCCCCATGACCACGCCGCTCGTAGAGCTCGTAGGCTTTCAGCGCGATGCGCGCACGCATCTCGTTTGTAAGCGCGAGCGGCTTCTCCGTGGGTTTAACCTTTGAACGGGAGGAAAGAATGGGTGCGGGGTGGGATCTGGTGGTTTTTTTCATCGGTCACCCCTCAAACCCACGCATCGTGTGGGCGGCTCGCTTAGTAGCGCTCGATCAAAATTGATACGAGCGGAGAACACTCCCTCCCGGAGTTTCCCAATTAGAGCCTTGCCAGCCGAAGCCTGCTGAGATGCCGGCTGAGGCAGGCGGAGGCTGGTGCCGGAGCCCGGGATCGAACCGGGAGCCTCCTTACGGAGGGAGGGATTTTAAGTCCCTTGCGTCTGCCAGTTCCGCCACTCCGGCGAACGATGCCAGGCCAAGACGCAGGCTCAGGTCATCTGCCAGGACCAAGCTTTTTGCTCAACATCAACCGCAGCCTGAACCTGCTTCAGCCGCTTGCGACTTTACACCCGGCTTTAAAGGGGGTCAACAAGAACGCGTACGGCCAGTGCCGGAATTGGGACAGGCCGTGCATTGAGCTGAATTTTCTAAGAGAACCGCTTCGTCAGCGGTCAACCGACGATACTCCTTCACGTCTTCAGTCCGACATAGAAGACTGCCTGTCAGCACTTGTTACGCCAGCAGCTCCGTGTCGTCTTATTGGATGCGCACCACCGGATAAAATTACTGCTACTTCCGCTACCGCTGTCTCCAAACAAACGATCGCGCGAAATCTGTGCCCCGCACAGGCCGGCTAGGCCAGAGCAAAAAACCAAGAAGTTACACAGCCCCCTTCTGACTGGGCAGAGGTAAACGGCCATGTTCAGCCTTTACAACAGAGTCCCACGCGCTGTTTCAGGCAGCGGGCAGTCGTCACGCAGATATCTTTAGTGTTCAGGACTCGGTCGTCAGCTGCTGACGCTAGAGACTGCACAGTGACTGCTGAGAACGCTCCCTTTTGCATGCTTGCCAAACCAATGGCCCTCACCGTACTATGCCGCCCATTGTGATCACGCTCTCGATGTTCAACGCTATTCCCTACCCCGCTATCGATCCGGTCTTTTTCCGCCTGGGTCCACTGGCCTTCCGCTGGTACGGACTCATGTACCTACTGGGGCTGACCGCCGCCTATTTCCTCATCCGCAACCGCGCGACCGTCTCTCAGGTCGCGCTCTCCAAGGATCAGATCTACGACCTGATCGTCTACGCTGCCTTCGGTGTCTTCCTTGGTGGACGAATTGGCTACACCCTGTTTTACAATTTCAGGTTCTACGTAGAGAACCCGCTGAAGATTTTCGCCGTGTGGGAAGGCGGCATGTCATTCCACGGCGGGCTGCTGGGCGTAATCGTCGCCATCGTGTGGTTCTGCCGTCGGCGTGGGCAGCCGGTCTTTCCTATCGGTGACCTGGCCGCCCTCAGCGCACCCATCGGCCTGGGACTAGGCCGCATCGGCAACTTCATCAACGGAGAGCTCTATGGACGGGCCACGGACGTCGACTGGTGCATGGACTTTCCAGCAGGTGGTGGTCTCTGCCGTCACCCGTCACAGCTCTACGAGGCGGGTCTAGAAGGTGCGCTACTGTTCGGGGGGCTCTGGCTCATCAGTCTGCGCCGAACGCCGCCCGGCACCATCTTCTGGGCCTTCATCGCTGGCTACGGTCTGTGCCGCTTTGTGGTGGAATTCTTCCGCGAACCGGATTACCACCTGGGCTACATCCTCGGCCCCTTCAGCATGGGCCAGCTGCTGAGCGGACCAATGATTTTCTTGGGAGCGTTCATGGTGGCATGGGGCTATCAGCAGCAACCGCGAAAGTCTGAACGATGAATGATGTGCGTGGGGAAAATCATTCCCCTCCCGTTGCGCCTCCAACCTTCATCGTTCGTCATTCATACTTCATCTTTTCCTAATACGGCATCTCGTCGTCGTCCAAACCAAAATGGTGGCCGATTTCATGTGCGACCGTGTCCTGCACTTCCTGAATGACGTCCTTCTTCGTTCGGCATAGGCGCAGAATCGGCCCCCGATAAATGACGACCTGGGCTGGCAGATGGCCAGCCGGATCGAAAAACGACTCTTTGCCTTCAGCCATACCGGTGTATAGCCCAAGTAGATCGTCCTCAGACGCTAGCTCCATGTCGTCCAGCACCTTACGGGAGGGTTCCGCCTCAACGACCACGGCGATATTGTCCAGATATTGGCGATAGGCAGAAGGCAGGGACGCAACCGCCCGCTTGACCAGCCGCTCGAATTCCCTGGGCGGGATCGCAGAGGAGCGGGCCTGCTTGCGACCGGGCATGCTCAGTGATGCTGTTTCGGGTCAGAGAAAATCGACCCGGCTTTTTCTGGGATATAGAAGCTGCCGTGGCTGCGCAACGCCGGCGAGTTCCAGATATCCTTATCGCCAGGGGCCAGGTTGGCGGCTTCGATGAAATGCTTACGCGCCTCCTTGTCCTTGCGCTGCGCGTCGAAGACTAGTCCAAGATTGTAATGCGCCTGCGCCAGCATCGGCTGGGCCTTGATGGCTACTTCGAACTGTGTCCGGGCTTCGTCCCACTGGCGGTTATAGAAGAGCTTGATGCCGGCCTCGTTGGCGGCATCCGCGGCCGGCACGCTGCCCTTGGGCGCATGCAGCGCCTGCTCCAGGGTCCGACGCCCGCCTTCACCGCTAGCGCACCCGCTCACAAACACACCGAGCAGCACCAGCACGACAAGCGTTCTAATCATTGCGCATCGCTCCTCCACTTACAATGACACCGATGTTCCGTGTCGCAAAAAGATAATATCCGCCCCGACATCAGCAAGCCCCAGGCACTTCGATACGGCAGCCCGATAAACCTGCACCTGCGGCGCGTAAGTGGCAACGCGGGCTACCAGCTCGCTATCTTCTACCTGATCCGTCTTGTAATCGGCAACTCGCACGCGGCCGTCAAGCCGATAGAGCACGTCGATGACGCCTTCCATGACGGAGGGGACAGGCGATGGGTGATAGGCGATAGACGATAGGGGGAAATTAGCCTGAGCATGATCTGCCCCGTGGTCCATACCCCCCGGCCCATTGCCTTCCCACGGCATGAGGAACGGTACTTCGCGGCCGATGATCTCAGCCCGCTGCAGATCGCCGTAGACGTCGGACCCTAGAAATGTCTCGAACATCTCGCGCAGTTCGCCCATCAATTCCTCCTGGCATCCCCGCCACTTGTCCTCAAGCTGCGTACAGACCGCTTGGAGATGAGCGGCCAACTGATCTGCCGGCTGATCGAACTGCCAGCATTGCAGCACGCAATGCGCCAGAGTGCCAACGAGACGGCTCCGCTCCCCAGTCCCGGCTGAGCGAACCCCAACCGGCTGGTTTTTCTCGACGCGCAGCGAGGTGGGCGTCAGATGTACCGGCGTGGTCCGGATTGCCTCCCACGCGGCATCACGCTGCGCCCACCGCTTGGCTAGCGCCGGCCACTCAGGCGAAGCCCGCAGCCGGGTCGGCACCGCCCGCCGGCGCTTCGGCGCACGGTCCCCCGCCATGACCACCGTCTGCGCCAGTGGTACCGGACCGATCTGTACTGCGTCTAGATCGTCTGCGCCGAGCTCACCCGTGGCCGCCTCACGCAGCAGACTGAAGAACGTCCCCTTCGCCTGCTGACTAGGCCAGCCACCGGACAACACGAGCCGTTCCCGCGCGCGGGTCATGCCGACGTAGAAGAGCCGGCGCCGCTCGGCCTCTTCCCGTAGCCGGACTTTTTCGTTCACCAGCACCGCACCCGCGTTGCAGCGCCCCTCCCAGTTGAGGCCATAGACCCCCGTCGCCCAGTCATAGGCCACCAGCGGAAGTTCGCGCCCTCGCCCGGCACCATGATGGAATCCCGGCAGCACGACCACGGGAAATTCCAACCCCTTCGCCTTGTGAATTGTCAGCACACGCACCGCGTCCAACGAATCTTCTGCCAGCGCACTCTCGGCTTCATCCGGCTGCTCGTCCAACCGCGCAATCATCAACTCCACAAAAGCCGAGAGCGTGACCTGCGGCCGCGCAGCCACCTCGGCGGCCATCTGCCGGACTTTCAGTAGATTCGCCACCGCCTGCTCGCCGTGGAGTGAGGCCGCCGCCAGCTCCAGCACTGGCAGCGAGGAAAAGACCAGCTCCATCGCATCCGGCAGCGGAACCCGCGGCGCCGCCTGATGGAGCGACAACAATCTTGCATACAAATCCCGCATAGCCCCGGCGTGCGGACTGTCCCATCGAGCCAGCCGTTCGGCCTGACGATAATCGAAGGCCTCCAGTTGGTACAGCGCGTCCACTTCGCGATCCGGCAGCCCTCCGAGAGACGAGCGCAGCAGACCGGTCATGGCGATGGCGTCATGCGGATTCTCGACCACACGCAGGACGTTGATCAGATCAATGACTTCCTGCCGCTTGTAGAAATGCTTTTCCCCATCTGTAATGTACGCGATGTCGTGGCGGCGCAACGCCTCCAGATAGTCCTGTGCCTGGGTCAGCTTACGAAACAGCAACGCGACATGGCCCGGCTTGAGCGGCTCGCGTCGCCCCGATGCATCGGTCAATATTTCGTGTCCGATTAGTTTTTCCTTCAGCCATGTCGCCAGTTGTTCGGCTTCGAAGCGCGTCGCCGTCGCCGATTCCACAGCCTCGCCGTCCGTTCCAGTTTTCACAATGCGCACGTGCACGCCCGGCTCGGCCATGCGGTGTGCCCGTTGTGGCCGCACGACCAGCGGCACATTCTGCGGCTGAATGTTCTCCTGGCGGACCAATAACCGGTCGAAGAGCGGATTGACCACGTCCAGCACGTGTTTGTCACTTCGAAAATTGGTTGTCAGTTCGTAGACGAGGCCGCCCGTCGCGGTAATCTTTCGCACCACCTGCTCGAAGGCTTCGATATCAGCCCGGCGGAAAGCGTAGATCGACTGCTTGGGATCGCCGACAATGAAGAGCTTACCCGGTTCGAGTTCCACCGCCCGCCAGTCAGTCGCCGTTTGACCCGCTTGCTCAGCCAGGTAGAGGATGATCTCATACTGCACGGGGTCCGTGTCCTGAAACTCGTCCACCAGCACGACCTGATAGTCGTGCTTAAGCCGCTCGCGAATGCCTGGATGCGCGTGCAGCAGCGCGCACGCTCGCGCGAGCAGACCGTCGAAGGACACCCAGCCCTGCGCTACAAATGACGCGCGACACTGTTCGATGAAGGGGCACAGCAACGCCAGCAGGTCCTGCATCAGCGCGTGGTCGATCGCCAGCGCCTGCTGCGCAGCGCGAATCACCTGCGCCGCCTCCGCAAAATCTGCCTCGCTCCATTTGGCGGTTTTGGATCCCAGCTCGCGAGCCAACTCAGCGCGGCAGGATGCGTCGAGCGTCTCCACACCAGCCAGACCATGATCCACCAGCGCGGTACAGACGGTCTGCGCTGCGCGCAACATCGTATCGGCCTTTTGCGGCTTGCCCTGCGGCCGTCCAGCCAGCAACGCCGTGGCTCGATCGCATTTCGCCATCAACCAGTTACGCAGGGCCGGCGGCAACAGTCCCTTGCCAGTCTCCCGGCCTAGCTCGCCAAGCGGAATCAGCTCGCTTCGCAGCGCCTGCGCCATCTCGCGTAATCCGTCCACCCCCTGCTGCGCCAGCACCCGCCGCCAGCGCGCCGTGTTCGGTCCCCTGAGGACCAGTTCGCGATCCAGCCAGCAGTCCCACTGCGTGGCGAAATGCTCGTCCCACTGCGATTCGCCGTCGTCCGTCTGAAAATTCGGATCCACGCCGCTTTCCAGCGGATAAAGACGCAGCACATGCGCCGCAAAGCTGTGCAGAGTCCCGATCTGTGCCTTGTCCAGATCACGCAGCGCCGCTTTGACCCGGGTTTCGATGACTTCGCGTGACACGCCGTAACGCTCGCGCAGGTCAGCCACCGTCACCGTGCCGGGCTCGTGCGAGGGTGACTCGACCTCCAGCAACCCGCGCAGCCGTTCGCGCAGGCGGATCTTCATCTCCGTCGCCGCCTTGTTCGTGAAGGTCAGCGCGACCAGTCGCGTGATCCCGACTGCATGGGGCTCCCGCATCAGGAGATGGATCAGCCGGTTGACCAGCAATGTCGTCTTGCCCGTGCCGGCGCCCGCCACCACGACCACGTTCCGATCGAAGGTCGTCTCCGCCAAGCGGCGGACGGGCTGATCTGGAATGTCGACTTTCTCTGGCGTCACTCGTTGTCCGTGCGCTGTTCCAATGTTTCCCGCCGCACCTGCCGCAATTCCTTTGCCGCAGCTGACATGTGCGTGCGCCACCAGGTCGGCCCATGATAGCGGCGGCAGGCCACGGTAAACGCGCAATAGTCGCAATAGCCGTTGGGCAACACGAAGTACCGACCCTCCCGAATGCCGTCCGTCAGCCTCTGGAGTGTGCGGAGGATGGCATGGCCATCCGCACTGTCGGGCGCCGGCCACTCAAACGACGTCCGTTCGACCGGCGTCTGCCAGCGCGGCCCCAGAAAAATAAACTCGACGGCATGCGGCGGATCTGGCTGTCCTTCCGGCTGTAGGCGCGCGTATAGCGGCGGCTGCAGCCGATATCCGCGGACAGCTGACTGGGCCAGATTGCGATCGTCGTCCTTCATGCGTCCGCCGTGACGATATTTGTAATCCACGATTCGAAGGCGCGGGGGGGCCTCCCCCCGGTCCATTCGGTCTAGGCGTCCACGCACGCGCAGCGACGCCAGCACCGACTCACCAAGCGATGCGAGATTGCCGGACGCCTCGACTTCGAACGCTACCGGGCGGAATCCAGTCTCGCGCCATGAGGCTTCATCGGATTGCACCACCGCTGCTACGAGCGAACGGATTGCCTCTTGCGCCATTGCCCAAAGCAGCGGATAACCGCAGCCGTGCGTCACGCTATAATCGGCAAAGCTTTCAGCGGTCGCCCTTTCAATGTGTGTCTGTTTTGTAGAGTCCGCCATGGCGATGGAGGGCCAACCAGCCTCACACAGGCGCTTATAACACCGGTGCACCACGTCATGACAAAGCAATCCCCAAGCCTGTGCTGGCAGCTCGTACGACGGGCGGCTGCGCACTGGTTCCAACCGCAAGACTTGCCCGGCAAAATACTGAAACGGGCACCGCGCATAGTGTTCCAGGGGCGTTGGCGCTAATCCACGCGTCATGAGCGCGTCCCAATGACGTGCCACCCTCCCGGTCAGGCCGTCGTAAAGGCCGAGGCCGGGCACGGCACTTTCTAGTTCGTGCAGCGCCACCATGCCGTGGCGAAAGACTGCTGGAGCCCGATCCAGTGCGTCGAGCACCGGCATCGGATCGCGCCCATGCACGATCCAGCCTACGGCAAGCTCGTCGCGCGTGAGCAACGGCGCGGCGCCCAGAGGCAGGTCCAGTCGCTCGGACAGCCGGCGCGGCATCACTACCTCCGACTCCCGATCAACCTCCCCACGCAGTTCGTCCAGGTACGACGAGGGCGCCAGCGGACGCCCATCCACATCCGCGCGTTGATAGCACAGCGTCAGCCGGTCGTGTGCCGATGCCTCCAGCAGCGCAGCCAGCAACCGTTCCTCATCATGGCCGCCAAGTTTTTCATCGATCTTGTAGCCCAAGGTTTCGCTCAACACACGCCGGTGTCGGTCCCTGAGAAAGGCGTCTTCGCGAATGGCGCGCGGAAAAATCTGCTCGTTCATGCCCAGTACGAACAGCGCGCGGAACGGCAGGCCGCGCGCTGCCATCGCATCAAGCACCTGCACGCCTGCATGCGCGAAGGGCTCCAGTGGAATCGCGGCCCCTTCCATCGCCTGCGTTAACAATTCCGTCCATTCCTGCCATGTCACTACCTCGCCTAATCGGTCCAACTGACGCAGCGCGCGCAACGCGTCGGTGAGCGTCAGTCCGACCAGCTGCGAAACGTCACGTGCCTCGTCGTTGTCACTACCCTGCAAGCCGGGCACGGCCAAATGGCGCGGGATCAAGCGAATAAATGCCTCGGTCAGTTCGCCAATCGAGCCCTGCGCGGGCAAAGCGCAGCAGTCCTCCAGCAGGCGCGCAACCGCCCCGGCCAGATGGCGTACATGCACGGCGTCAATACGGATGCCGCCACCTGCGTCAAGGGCGCCATCCGTCGTAGCCTCAGATCCGCCGGTCCAGACTTCGAGTTCGCCAGCCGCCATCAGTCGCTGCCATTCGTCACGCCCGCGCGTGATACCCAGTGTCTGCGCGATGAGCGACCATAGATCGGGCCGGAAGTCGGGACCCTCCCCGCGCGGTTCCGGTCTGGCCGCGTACGGCGACGTGAGCACCTCCAGCATTGGGACGCGGTAATAGTCGGTCAGCGGCAGCCGGGCCAGTTGCAGTACCGCTTTGGCAGCCGGCTCCTCCAGCAATGGCCGTAGCGCAGTGGTCACGAATGGAATCCGATGCCCGTCGAAGGTCCGCCGCAGCGACGCGCGATAAGGCTCCAGCGTGCGAGCCACGACGCCGATCTCGTCGAGTCGGTACCCGTTAGTTTCCAGCAGCGTGAGGATCTCCACGCAGACCAGCGTCAATTCGTCCTCAGGACCGGCCGCGTGCATTACGCGAACGGTAGGGTTATGGCAGCGGTCCCGGCTCCCACGGCTGGCGCGGACAACCTGATCGGGCGATGCCGCTAGCGGCGCCAGCGACCGCTCGAAGAATTTTTTCGCGAAGGCGAAGGCTGGTCCGTCACCGGAAGGGAAATAGAGCGTCGTCTCGGCCGCACGGGCAATGGCCTCAAAGAAGGACAACTGCACCTGGGTCAGGTCGTAGAACCCGTAGTAACAGACGCGCGCCAGCCGTTTTACAAACGGCGACTCCGGCACCCAGGCCTGCACCGACGCCGCTAGGTCATCCGCCGACCCGACCTCCAACACCCGCCCCGCCTCGCGCACCGCTGCGTAAAGCGTGAAGAGCGCTCGCAGCCAGTCGGCATCTTCGGTTGCGAAGACGCCATCGCGGATGCCGCGCAAGGCATCGCTTGGCTCAACCAGTGCATCCTTCAGATCACGAATCGTAGCCCAGAACGTATGCCACCCGCCGGGCGCCAGTACTGACACATCCAGCGCTTCTGTGCCGGGCAGGCGCCGCTGCGCCACGTGCCGGAGCAGCGCGCCGAAAAACAAATCCGGCACAACCTCAGGAGACGCCTCGCCCTTAACCGCCTGCCGCTCGCCCGCCAGTTGCACCGCCAATTGATGAAAAGTCAGCACGCGCACGTCCAGCAGCGTCAGCATATGCTCAACACACAACAATTGCTTGAGCCGCCGCTTCAGCGGATCGGACGGAACGATTAGCGCGATGGGCGCACAGGAATCGGCGAACTTGAGGGAGCAGATTTCTTTGACAAGCGCGGCTTCGAGTTCGGGATGGTAGGATCCGGTGACGACCTTCAGCATTGCCGGAAGGTTAAGGTTAAGGTTGAGGCATAGCGCGAAACGTAATCAGATACCGCTTCTTTTTCACCTTTAGACTCCCCCTCACTCTACCCCGTTTCAGGCCCGAGCAGCTCTCCATTGCACGGCACGCATGCCCAGTCTCCGTCAATGAACGACATGGGGTCACCACACATGGGACACTCCGGAGGAGGACCAGACGCGACCAGCGGCAGGTCCGGTAATTCGATGTCGAGCTCGTCGTCGGGAGTCACGCACCCTCCCTACCCCGGTTGCTGTCGCTGGATCTTCAGTTGCAGGGCTTTTTCGGCACTCTGGCGGCTGGGCACACCGATAAAGGTCAGTTTGCCATCGATAAGCGTCGCTGGCACAGCCCGGACCGAGTGGCGGTCAGCCAGTTCCTGCCCGTTCGGCGTCGTGATATCCACCTCACGATAGCTGAAGCTGTACTTGACCCGCAGCTCTTTCCACAAACTCTTGGCCGAAGGACAGGCGCCACAAGACGGCGAATACAGAAGCACAATGTTTGGCATCTTGGGGACTAGGTCGAGGTTAAGGTTGCGGCCGAGGACGGGAAAGGCCTGCTCCGAATTCGCTCAGCCTTGACCCCAGCCTCAACCTGGTTGCAACCCATCTTAGCACCGCCTGAACAGAGCCCGCAAGGTCAGAGTAACAGCGGGCGGTATTCCTCACGACTGCGAGGGAAGTGCGTAATACGTTCCCGAACTCTGGATGGGACTGTGCCCCATAGCGATCCTGGAGGGGCTGATCGGCCCGCCGGTACACAAAATTGGTTTGGGAAGGGAAGGACGAAGGGCCAGGGGTTGGTTGCTTTCGCATACTCCGCGCTTGATCCGCACTACCCATTCAGGCAAGCTGCTACCAGTACGAGAAGCCGTCATGACCCATTTTGCCATCGTGACCGCGTTCGGACAGGATCAGCCCGGCATCGTGGCGGGGCTAGCCGAAGGCCTCTTCAAGCTCAACTGTAACATCGAAGACACATCATCGGTGCAGTTGCGTGGAGAATTCACAATGATGCTGCTCGTGCGCCTACCAAACGGCATGGCGGCCGATCAATTGGCTGGGCACCTGCCGTCCCATCTGTCGTCGCTCGACCTCACCATCATGTGCCGCGACGTGCCCGCGCAGGCGGCCTTGCGTAAATCGAATACCACCACGCCGACCCATATGCTGTCGGTCTATGGCGCGGACAAGCCCGGCATCGTGGCCAAAGTGGCCCGTACCGTGGCAGACCACAAGGGCAACATCACCGTCATGAACACGCAGGTCGTCGGGGCCTCGGACAAACCGGTCTATGTCATGGTGCTGGAAATGAAACTGCCTGACAACTCATCGCCCGATGCCCTCTCGCAGGCGTTGGACAAGCTTAAACCATCCCTCGGCGTAGATCTCACCTTCCGCAAACTCGAGAGCGTAAATCTCTAGTGGCCGTTCGCCCGATCCTGCTGTATCCCGATGCTATCCTGAAGACTCCCTCGGCACCCGCCGTGCCGGGCGACCCCACGGTCGCATCGATCATTCAGGACATGCTGGACACATTGCAGGCTTCGCTCGGCGTGGCGCTGGCCGCGCCGCAGATTGGCCACGCGGTGCAGATCATCGTCGTGGATGTGTCGCGCAAGCAGGGGGAGACCGGACATGGCCGGATCGTGCTGCTCAATCCGCGCATCACGCATCAGGACGAGGAACGGATCGTGCGGGAAGGCTGCCTCAGCGTCCCGGATTTCACCGGCAATGTATTGCGCTACGGAAAAACGATCGTGGAAGGGCTCATTCCGAGCGGCACGCAGACCACAATTGAGGCCTCAGGCTTAGAAGCCCTCGCCTTCCAACACGAACTAGACCACTTGGCCGGGATCTTGTTTCTCGACCGTGTCCGCTCGATGGAAACGGATGTGTTCAGGAGAGCACACGTACGCCGTGGCGCGTGAAGCCTATCTCGCCGAACAGCCCGATCTCGTAGGCAAGAGACGCGCAACGAGATACAACCGACGCGCCTAGCGATTGTCCGGTTTCAGCATCGGAGCGGCCGGCTCGCCTGACGGCACCGTCAACTGAGAAGCCGGCTCGGACTCCCAAGTATATTCGGGGAGCATCATCGGCTGGTAATGAGCCGGCACGGGGATCGGGAAAGTCACCACCTCGTAGGCGCCACCGACCGTGCGGGCGATGGACATACCTATCCCCTCGAACGGGCCGCGGAACATACCCTGCACCCACCCCTCGTCCTTCCAGACAAGGTAGATCTGCTTGGGAAATTCACCAAAACCGGTGACTAGATTGATCACCCCGCGCACGAACTTGGTGCCGATCTGCTGGGGCACCGACGGTTCGTCCGCCAGAGCTATTACCGGTGGGAAAGCAAATACAAGAAGAAGCACCACGCGCAGGAAAATCATGCACCAGATCATACCCTAACAGAATTCATTCCGTCACCTTGCAACGGGAAGACGCTTTCGATAATGTACGCGCGATGACCGTCTCGTCCGCGCGTCCATGGGGGCTGTCCGCCCTGACCGCGCTCCTCTACCCCCTCTGCTTTCCTGATTTTTCCTTTGGCTGGCTGGCGTGGGCCGTGCTAGTTCCGCTCCACCTCGCCCTTGACGAGGCCTCACCGCGCCGCGCCCTGTGGCTCGGCTGGGCGGCTGGATTTCTGGCTTTCACCGGCATCATGTCCTGGACTGTAACGGCCATGCACCAGTACGGCAGGATGCCGCTCGTGGCGGCCTATCCGGTCATGTGGCTGCTAGCCGCCTACCTAGGCCTCTACATCGGGCTCTACACAATGACCTTGGCCTGGCTGGTGAAGCGTCAGATCGCCTATGCCTCGTTGGCCGCGCCTTGTATCTGGGTCTCATTGGAATTAACTCGCGCGCATGTTCTCTCGGGCCTGCCCTGGATGCTCCTTGGCTATTCGCAGCACCAGTGGCTGCCGATCATCCAGATCTCGGACATCACCAGCGTGTACGGCGTGTCGTGGGTAATCGTGCTCGTCAACGTCGTGCTGACCGATCTGCTTCGCTGGAGCTGGAGCCGATTTTATCGACGCCACCGGCCCACGCTGCCGTGGCACGCGCCAGCATTAGCCATCCTGACTCTGACGGCCTCGCTGGGCTATGGGGAAGCAGCCTTACGTAACATCCCGCCGCCAGACAGCAAGCAGTCTGTTGCGATTGGTCTGGTCCAGCCGAATATTGACCAGGCACACAAGTGGGATCAGGCCTATCGGAGAGCTACACTCGACCGCTACGCCGCGCTGACGGCGCAGGCCGCGAAGGACGTGGACCTCGTCGTCTGGCCGGAAGCGGCTACGCCCTTTCTTTTTGAGGACGAACCGGTCTACCGTACCGAATTGGCCTTGCTCGCGCAGAAGCAAGGCGTCCCGCTCCTGTTCGGCAGTCCCGCACTCCGGCGCTATGCGAACGGCCGTCCTTATCTGCTGAACAGCGCTTATCTACTGTCGCCGGACGGGCAGATTGTCGGCCGCTACGACAAGCGCCACCTCGTCCCCTTCGGCGAATATATTCCCTTCCACTCGTCCCTGTTGTTCTTCCTCGACAAGCTGGTGGAGGGGATCGGTGATTTTGAAGCCGGCACCACGGCCACGGTTTTCTCACCTCCCGTGCGGCCGGACGCGCCACAACCAAAAGTGAGCGTCGTCATCTGCTACGAGGTGATTTTTCCTGGCCTGGTCCGCGAGTTTGTCGAGCAGGGCGCCACACTGATGACCACCATCACCAACGACGCCTGGTTCGGTAACTCGTCCGCCCCCCACCAGCACTTTGCCATGGTGATTTTCCGGGCCGTCGAAAACCGCGTGGCCTTCGCCCGCGCGGCCAACACCGGCATCTCCGGCTTCATCGATCCGTCCGGGCGCGTGTTGAACGCAACGCCCCTAGTCACGGAGCAGGCCGTACGCGGGCGGGTTCCGCTGCGGACCGGTCTGACTGTCTATTCCCGCTACGGTGATGTATTCGCCTACGCTTGTGTTATAATCGTCGCGCTATTTGGAATCGTAGCCTTCCGGAGGAGATCTTATGCTCGATGAAGTGCGCGCGCGCGTCAAAGCCGTCCGTGATCAGGTGCGTGAACTTCGGGGGCATCTTTGACTTTGCCCATCTAACAGCGGAACTCCACGCGGTGGAACAGCAGACCACGCAGCCAGATTTTTGGAACCACCCGCAACAGGCCGCACGAATCAACCGCAAAAAGGCCTCACTCGAGCGGGACATCAACCGCTGGACAGCCATTGAACGACAGGAAGGCGATCTCACCGCCCTCCTGCAGCTGGCTGAGGAAAGTGAGGACACCGATCTTGCGCGTGAACTCGACAGCTCCCTACTCAAGTTCGAACAGGCCATCGAACAGTTACGCATCGAGCTGCTGCTCTCCGGCGAGCATGACAACAGCAACGCCATTGTGGCCATTCATCCCGGCGCGGGTGGTACGGAATCGCAGGACTGGGCGCAGATGCTGATGCGGATGTACGTCCGCTGGGCTGAGCGCAAGGGCTTTAAGGTCTCCGCGCTGGACCTCCAGGGCGGTGATGTGGCGGGCATCAAAAGTGCGACACTCTCCATCACCGGCCCGCACGCCTATGGCTACATCAAGGCCGAGGCCGGTGTGCACCGGTTAGTGCGCATTTCCCCTTTCGACGCCAACAAGCGCCGGCACACATCCTTCGCCTCGGTGTTTGTGTATCCGGAGCTGGCGGATGACGCGGACGTTGAGATCGACGAAAAGGACTTGCGCATCGACACGTTCCGCTCCGGCGGCGCCGGCGGGCAGAACGTAAACAAGGTCGAAACCGCCATCCGCATCACGCATATTCCGACGAACACCGTCGCCCAGTGCCAGAACGAACGATCCCAGTTGCAAAATCGAATGGGCGCCATGAAAATCCTGAAGGCCAAGTTGTTCGAGCTGGAGCAGCAGAAGAAGCAGGAAAAGTTCAACGCGATCGTCGGAGAAAAGAAGGACATCAGCTGGGGCAGCCAGATCCGGTCCTACGTGTTCCAACCCTATCAATTGGTGAAGGATCTGAGAACCGGCGTCGAGGTGGGCCAAGTGGACGCCGTCATGGACGGCGACATCGACCGGTTCATCGAGGCCTACTTGAAGCTGAAACTCACAAAGGGTGCCGTTCAGCCGGTAAAGGATCTGGAGTAACGCACGGGCCATGGAAGACAACGATCAACGTCAGCAGCGGCTGAAGAAGCTCGAGACTCTCAAGGACATGGGCGTGCCCCCCTATGGGGCGCGCTTCGAAATCAAGGACCGCGCAGGCGCCCTCACGCGCGCGCACGGCGTCAAATCCAAGGAGACGCTGGAGCAGGAGCGGATTGCCTGCACCATCGCCGGACGCATTGTCGGCTTGCGGCGGTTTGGCAAGGCCGCCTTTGCCGTACTACAGGACGGCGCAGACCGCATCCAGACCTATCTCAAGAAGGACCACCTCAGCGAACAGGCCTACAGAATTTGCGAGGAATTAGATCTTGGCGACTGGATCGGTGTGAGCGGGGTCCTCTTCCGTACTAAGACAAACGAATTGACCGTGGAGGTGCGCCAGCTCACATTCCTCAGCAAAGCACTCCACCCCCTACCCGAAAAGTGGCACGGGCTCACGGACGTTGAAACCCGCTACCGCCAGCGGTACGTGGACCTGATCGCCAACCCGTCCGTACATCAAATCTTTGCCACGCGCAGCCGCATCATCGCGACGATCCGCACGTTCTTGATCGACAAGGGGTTCCTGGAAGTCGAAACGCCGATGATGCAGCCAATCCCTGGCGGCGCGACCGCCCGCCCCTTCGTCACACATCACAATGCGCTGAATACCGACCTCTATCTGCGTGTCGCACCAGAGCTCTATCTCAAGCGTTTAATCGTCGGCGGCTTCCCGCGCGTCTTCGAAATCAACCGTAACTTCCGCAACGAGGGCATCTCGACGATCCACAACCCCGAGTTCACGATGCTCGAATTCTACATGGCCTACGCTGATTACCACGACCTCATCGCGCTGACCGAGGAACTGTTCGGACGGCTGGCCAAAGACGTACTAGACTCGACGACACTGGAGTATCAGGGGGCGCAGATCAATCTGGCCGGGCCCTGGCGGCGCTGGTCCTGGCGTCAGGCCCTGCTGGAGGTCAACACGCTCGACGAGTCCATTTTTCAGGATCGCGCGGCCGCCTATGCCGCCGCCAAAAAACTCGACGGTCGGATCGAGATCGCCAAAGATGCTAGCCACATGGACATCCTGAACGAAATTTTTGAGGAAACGGTTGAGCCGCAGCTCATCCAGCCGACCTTCATTACCGATTACCCGATTGAGATTTCTCCCCTCGCACGCCGGAAGGACGTCGACCCGTCGCTGACCGACCGGTTTGAGCTTTTCATCGCGGGCCGAGAAATCGCCAACGCCTTTTCTGAGTTGAACGATCCGCTCGATCAGCGCCAGCGGTTTGAGGCACAGGTGGCCAAACGCGCGGCGGGCGACGAGGAGGCTCATTATCTCGACGAGGACTTTCTGCGCGCGCTGGAGTACGGCATGCCGCCCACGGGGGGTGAGGGCATCGGCGTCGACCGGCTCGTGATGCTTTTCACCAACCAGGCATCCATTCGTGACGTGATTCTGTTCCCCCAACTGCGGCCCGAGAAATGAACCCGGGCTCCTACGAGATCTTCATCGGCCTGCGCTACCTGCGCGCCAAACGACGCAACCGCACCATCTCGCTCAACACTTTTGTCTCCGTCGCTGGCATCACACTTGGCGTAGCCGCCCTCATTGGCACGCTGGGCATCATGACGGGCTTCAAGGAGGACCTGCAGGCCAAGATTCTTGGTACGACCTCGCACATCGTTGTGCAGGAGCGGGCCCGCGAGGGCATGACGAACTACGAAGCCATCGCGTCCCAGGTCGAGCGCATCCCACATGTCGTGGCTGCCACCCCCTTTATCTACCGTCAGGTCATGCTGACGTCGCGGTCGGCCGTACAGGGCATCGTCGTGCGCGGCATCGATCCGAAGCGTGAAATTCGCGTGACCGACCTGGGGAAGAACATCGTCGTTGGCAAGCTGGACGATCTCGAATCGGCTGGAGACATGCCCACCGCCCCTATCCCGCCGCAACCGGCCGCTGGCGCCCTCCCCAGATCACTCACGCCTCCAGGCATGGCACTGGGCAAGGAACTGGCCCTGCGCTTGGGCGTGACTGTCGGTGACAGCGTCAACGTAGTCTCGCCGGTTGGCTCGGACGCCTCGCTCAACACCATGCTGATGACGCCCAAGATCCGCACCTTCAAGGTTGCCGCCATCTTCCAGTCTGGCATGTACGAGTATGACTCGTCGCTCGCCTATCTGTCGCTGGCAGAAGCTCAGAAGTTTTTCAACCTGCCCGGCGCCGCCACCGGCATCGAGGTGAAGGTGGACGACATCTTCCAGGCAGTGGAGATTGCTCAGGACATCGAGCACTCGCTCGGGGTGTCCTACTGGGCACGCGACTGGATGCAGCTCAACCGCAACCTCTTCGCGGCGCTGAAGCTGGAAAAAACGATGATGTTCCTGCTGCTGATCCTGATCATCACCGTCGCCTCCTTCAACATCGTCAGTACGCTCACGATGATCGTCACCGAAAAGCAGCGGGAGATTGCTATTCTCAAAGCCATGGGCGCTACCCGGAAGGCCATCATGCGCATCTTCATGCTCAACGGGCTGATCATTGGCGTGGTGGGCACAACCATTGGCATTCCGCTTGGCTATGCGTTTTTGTATTTGATTGAAAAGTACTGGACCTTCGACTACACGGTTTACTACATTGCGCACATTCCGGTTCACATTCAGGCTGTCGACGTACTGCTCGTGTCGGTATCGGCAATCCTCATCAGTTTCGCTGCCACGGTCTATCCGTCGCTGCAAGCGGCCAAGCTCGACCCGGCGGCTGCACTCAGGTACGAGTGACGGGCATGATCACGATCACCGATCTTCGAAAATCGTTTCAGATGAACGGCCACACGCTGCACGTGCTGAATGGCATCACGCTGACCATCGCCAAGGGTGAACTCATCGCCGTCGTGGGCGCGTCGGGAGCTGGAAAGAGCACGTTTCTGCACATCCTTGGTATGCTAGACCGTCCGACCAGCGGCTCTGTGCGATTCGATGGGCAGGATCTGTTCAGCTTATCTGAGGGAGCCCAGGCCGAATTCCGCAACAAGCGGATCGGCTTCGTGTTCCAATTTCACCACCTGCTGCCGGAGTTCACCGCACTGGAAAACACGTTTCTCCCTGCCCTAATTCAACATCGGCCGGACGATGAGGCACGCGCGGAGGCCACTCAATTGTTACAAGAAGTGGGACTGGGAGACCGGTTGCATCACAAACCGGGAGAACTGTCTGGTGGCGAGCAGCAGCGGGTAGCGGTAGCACGGGCGCTGATGCAGCGGCCCGACCTCGTGCTCGCTGACGAGCCGACGGGCAACCTGGACACCCACACCGGCGACGCGCTGTTTACGTTGCTGCGGAAACTGAACAAGGTTCGTGGTACGACTTTCGTGATCGTCACCCACAACAACAAACTGTCTGCTCAAGCCGACCGGATCATCAGCATGAAAGACGGCTGCATCGGGTAGCGCTCCATTTCTACATTATCGGATAGTTCGGTAACAGCTACTGCGGTGCTCGCACGAACCTGTACCCAAAAGTGCCGTACCCCGCTCATGGCGACCAACCGTTTTGCACGCTGCTGTTCAGCTAGGCTGTAGGCCGCATAAATGCTGATTTCTTTATGATTGTCTGGTCTCTGTGTCCGGGGGATGGTGCCATGCGTAGAACTGCTATGCCATGTGGCCGGGCGCAAGCGCCGCCTTTAATGTCTGCACAAACTGCCCGACCCGTTCGACCATACGACCGTCCTGGTGATGCTCGCCAATTTGCCGGACGATGGCGCTGCCGACGATCACGCCGTCCGCCACCCGTCCGATCTTCGCGGCGTCCGCTGGCGTCGCCACCCCAAAGCCGACAGCCACCGGCACTAGAGACTTGGTGCGGATCCGGTCTACGTTCCTGCCCACTTCGGTAAAATCAGCCAGCTTCGAACCGGTAATGCCGGTCAACGACACATAATAGAGAAATCCCGTCGACTTCCGCGCCACCATGGTCATTCGGTCCGGCGTGCTGGTCGGTGCGAGCAGATAGATGATCTTCAGCCCAGCCTTTGCAGCATGAGCAGCCAAGGTGCCGGCTTCCTCCGGCGGCATGTCCGGCACGATCAGACCGTCAACGCCGGCTTTCGCCGCCGCGCTGAAAAAGACCGCCTCGCCAAAGGCATGGATCGAATTGGAATAGGACATCAGCACCAGCGGGATGTGCGTTTGTGCGCGGAGCGTGGTGACGGTCGCCAGAATTTTTTTGAGCGTCGTGCCGCTCCGCAAGGCCCGCTCGGCTGCCTGCTGGATCACCGGCCCATCAGCGATGGGATCAGAAAAGGGCACGCCCAGCTCGATGACGTCGGCGCCAGCCCGCTCTAGTTCCAATACCAATCGTTCCGTCTCGTACAACGTCGGATCGCCCGCCATGATGTAGGCGATCAGGGCCTTCTCACCCTTCGCTTTTAATTTGCGGAACGTCGTGTCGAGCCGGTTCACAGGGTGACCCCCTTGATCCGTGCGACCTGATTCACATCCTTGTCGCCACGACCTGACAGATTGACAATCACAATCTGCGACTTTTTCATCTTCCGCGCCAACTTGATGACTTCGGCAATCGCGTGGGCGCTCTCAAGCGCCGGCACGATGCCCTCCTCGCGCGCCAGCAGATCAAAGGCCACCATTGCCTCGTCGTCCGTCGCCGAGGTGTACCGAATGCGTTTGAGGTCGTGGTAGTAGCTGTGCTCGGGACCGACCCCCGCATAGTCGAGTCCGGCCGAGACGGAATGGGTGAGATTCACCTGCCCATCGTCATCTTGCAACAGATAGGTCATCGTGCCGTGCAGTACACCCGGCCGGCCTCCATCAAAACGCGCCGCGTGCTTCCCGCTCGCTATACCAAGGCCGGCCGCTTCGACACCAGTCATGGCGACTGTGCGGTCTTTGACAAAGGCATGGAAGAGACCGATGGAGTTGCTGCCCCCACCAACGCAAGCGACCAGATGATCCGGCAGTCGCTTCTCGGCCACCAGGATTTGCTTGCGCGTCTCACGACCGATCACTGACTGAAAATCACGGATCATCATCGGATAGGGATGCGCCCCGAGAACTGAACCGAGAATGTAATGAGTGGTGCGGACGTTCGTCGTCCAGTCGCGCATGGCCTGGCTGATCGCGTCCTTGAGCGTCCGGCTGCCAGCATCCACACCGGTCACGGTCGAGCCCATTAGACGCATGCGGAACACATTCAACGCCTGGCGCTGCATGTCCTCCGTGCCCATGTAAATCTCGCACTGAAGCCCGAACATCGCGGCCACGGCCGCGGTGGCCACGCCGTGCTGGCCAGCCCCGGTCTCCGCGATGATGCGCGGCTTGCCCATCCGCTTTGCAAGCAGCGCCTGGCCGATGGCATTATTGATCTTGTGCGCGCCGGTGTGACAGAGGTCTTCGCGCTTAAGATAGATTTTCGCCCCTCCCAGTTTCTTCGTTAGCTGGCGCGCGAAATAGAGCGGCGTGGGGCGTCCGGCATAATCCTTGAGACAATGTTTAAATTCGGTTTGGAATCGCCGGTCGCGGCAGGCCCTGCCATATTCGCGTTCCAATTCAAGCAGCGCCGGCATGAGCGTTTCAGGCACATAGCGCCCGCCATACGGCCCGAACCGCCCGCGCTTGTCAGGGATCTGTTCCATGCGTTTCATACGCAGGAGGGAGTATAGCCCTCGCCCTCCTGTGACTCAAGCTTCGCTGCCATGATGAAGGCCCGCACTTTTGCACGATCTTTTTTGCCGGGACTCGATTCCACACCAGTGCTCACATCCACGCCATAAGGCCTGACCGCCCGGATGGCCTCAGCCACATTCTCGGGCGTAAGCCCACCGGCCAATAATACGGGTACCGCTCTCGCCACTTCTGCCGCCAAGCTCCAATCAACCACTGTGCCCGTTCCGCCATAGGTCGCGACCGAAAAAGCATCGACAACAACCCCGCGCACGCGGGCCCTGCCTTTGTACTCAGCAAGCGCCAGTAATGAGCCCCGGTCCTTGAGTCGAAGCGCTTTCATCACCGGCCGCCCCAGCAGATCGCAATAGGCTGCCGCCTCGTCGCCATGCAATTGGGCAATGGCCAGCCCGCAGTCGTCCATCCAGTCGCGGACAATCTTAACATCCTCGTTGACGAACACGCCGACCGGCAGAACGAACGGTGGCAGTTTCGCCACAATCTTTTTCACCACGTCAGACTTCACAAACCGCGGGCTCTCGCGATAGAAATTGAAGCCCAGCGCGTCTGCCCCAGCCTCCACCGCCGCCAGTGCGTCGTCGACATTCGTAACTCCACAAATTTTGACCTTCATGTTTGGCCTGCGTTCGACACCCGCCCTCGACCCGATAGCTCGGCGATTTTATCGCCGATGCGTTCCGACTTGATCAGCGACTCCCCCACCAGCATGGCGTGGATGCCGGCGTCGACCAAGCGTTGCACGTCATCTCGCTTATGGATGCCGCTCTCGCTGACTATAATCTTATCAGATGGAATGCGCTTGGCTAGACGCAACGTCACTCCCAGATCGGTCGAAAAGGTTTTCAGATCCCGGTTGTTGATACCGATCAGGCGCGCCTCAGGGATCCGCTCGAGCACAACATCAAGCTCCCTCTCATGATGCGTTTCAATGAGGGCATCCATGTTTAGTTCTTTTGCCAACGTGAAGAAGTCTTCCAGTTGCCGCCTCTCCAAGGCTGCCACGATCAACAGAACGCAATCAGCTCCATAGGCCCGCGCCTCGTAAAACTGGATATCGTGGACCATGAAGTCCTTGCGAAGCCCCGGCAGACCCGTCTTATCCTTGACGGCCTTGAGATCGTCGAGGCTGCCCTGAAAAAAATTCTTGTCGGTCAAAACGGAGACGGCTGAGGCGCCGTATTCTTTGTACTGTTCGGCAATCTTGACCGGCTCGAACTGGTCCTGGAACTCTGCTCGCAGCAGGCCCAGGCTCGGTGAAGCCTTCTTGACTTCAGCGATCAGCGCGGGACTCTCCGGCTTGCGGGTGGCCTCGAGCGTGATGGCAAAGGGCAGGGCCGGCGACTGATCCCGGATCTTTTCCTTGAGCTCAGCCAGGTAACCGCGGCTCTGTTTGTGCCGGATTTCCGCTTTCTTGTGCTCGAGAATCCGATCGAGAATCATGGCTTGTTCGTGAACGCGATCAACTGCTCCAGTTTCTGCATCGCCGCGCCGCTATCGATTGCCTTACCCGCTAGAGAAAAGCCTTCCTGCAATGTTTTGGTCTTCCCCGCCGCCACGAAAGCCGGTGCCGCATTTAGGCAGACGATGTCGCGCTTTGGACCTTTTCGCCCTTTGAGGATGTCCTTTGTGATCTGCGCGTTCTGCTCGGGCGTACCGCCAACGAGCTCCGTGATCTTCACCCGCTGTAGGCCGAACTCCTCCGGCTTGATGAAATAGCTCGACACGACGCCTGCCTTCCCTTCAGACACGCGTGTCGAATCTGTCAGCGTGATTTCATCCAGCCCGTCCATGCCGTGCACCACAAAGCAATGCTGCGTGCCTAGATGACTGAGCACTTTCGCCATGATCTCGGTCAGGTTGCCGTCATACACGCCCAGGACCTGCATTGCCGCACCAGCTGGATTGGTTAGTGGGCCCAGAATATTGAGCAGCGTCCGGATGCCCAGCTCCTGTCGGGGCACCGCGCAGTGTTTCATAGCCCCGTGGAAGAGCGGCGCGAAAAGAAAGCCAATCCCAATATCGTTGACGCAGTCCTCGATCCGCTGCGTCGGCAGATCGATCTTCACGCCCAGCTCGACCAGCACGTCGGCGCTGCCGGACTTTGAGGAAACCGACCGGTTGCCATGTTTGGCCACCGTTAGCCCGCCGCCAGCTGCCACGAAGGCTACCGTGGTGGAAATGTTGAAGGTGTGGGACCGGTCCCCGCCGGTGCCGCAGGTGTCCACCACCATAGGATTGGCCACGCGGATGCGGGTGGCCTTCACGCGCATGGCCCGGGCCGACCCGGCAATCTCTTCGACCGTCTCGCCCTTCATCCGCAGGCCCATCAAATAGGCCGCAATCTGCGCTGGTGTGGCCTGCCCGTCCATGATGGCGAGCATAGCCTCCTCGGCTTCCTTTTCCGAGAGGTTCGTCTTCTCAGCCAGTTTGGCGATGGCGTCTTTAATCATACTGACCAGCTACTAGCGAACAGCGGACAAGACACAATTACATACTCCTTATCATAATTGAGGCTTCTTCTAGCTGCCAGCTAGCAGCTCTTCACTTCAGCTGCAGAAAATTCCTGAGCAGGTCCTTTCCGGCGGCTGTCAGGATGGATTCCGGATGAAACTGCACCCCTTCGATCCCCAGTTTCTTGTGACGCAGGCCCATGATCTCTCCCTCGGCCGTCTCCGCTGAGATTTCAAAACAGCCCGGCAGCGTCTCCCGCTTGACAATTAGCGAATGGTAGCGGGTCGCCTCGAAGGGGTTTGGAAGGTTTGCAAAGATGGTTTTTCCGTCGTGATGAATCATGGACGTCTTGCCGTGCATGAGTCGGTCTGCCCGCACCACATCACCGCCGAACGCCGCGGCCAAAGACTGATGCCCGAGGCAGACACCCAGCACAGGAATCCGCCCACTAAAATGCCTGATGACGTCGATCGAGACACCCGCCTCCTTCGGCGTGCAGGGTCCGGGTGAAATCACAATGCGTTTCGGGCGCAACCGCTCAATCTCTTCGATCGTGATCTTGTCGTTGCGATACACCCGGACGTCTTCCCCCAGCTCGCCCAGATACTGGACGAGGTTGTAGGTGAATGAGTCGTAGTTGTCGATCATCAACAGCATGGCGCTCCAGACTGGTCAATGGGCAATGTTGTATGGTCACGTTGGATCAAGCCGGCCCGGTCATCCTCCATCCCCCCTCGACCATTAACCATACCCCTACTCCAACCCTTGCTCTGCCAGTTCGATGGCCTTCATCATAGCCTTGGCCTTGTTGCAGGTTTCCTCGTATTCCTTCTCCGGCACCGAATCGGCAACGATCCCTGCGCCGGCTTGGATATAGGCGTGGCGGCCCTTGATGACGATCGTCCGGATGTTGATACAGGTGTCCATGTTGCCGGAGAAACTGAAATAGCCCACCGCGCCAGCATAAGGGCCTCGCCGCGTCGGCTCCATTTCCTCGATGATCTGCATGGCTCTAATTTTCGGTGCGCCTGAGACGGTCCCGGCTGGAAAACAGGCCTGCATAACATCATGCACGGTCTGGGAGGGATCCAGATCACCGACAACGTCGGAGACGAGGTGCATGACATGCGAGTAGCGCTCTACGCGCATGAGCGTCTCCGCCCGTACCATACCCTTACGCGCCACGCGGCCCACGTCGTTGCGGCCCAAATCCACCAGCATGACGTGCTCGGCTCGTTCCTTGGCGTCTGCAAGCAGCTCTTTCTCCAGCGCCAGGTCCTGTTCGTGCGTCTCTCCGCGCTTGCGCGTGCCCGCGATCGGGCGGACGGACACCAGCCCGTCTTCGCACCGCACGAGAATCTCTGGCGAAGAGCCTACCAGTTCCACCCCGCCGAGGCGCAGGTAATACATGTAGGGCGACGGGTTGACTAGCCGCAACGCGCGGTAAATCTGGAGCGGCGTCGTCTGAATGTTCGCCTCCCACCGCTGGGAGAGCACCACCTGGAAAATGTCGCCAGCCTTGATGTACTCCTTGCTCCGCACCACCATTTTTTCGAAGTCCGCCTTGCTCATATTCGACGTAAATGCCAGCGGCTTGCGGCGGCGCTTGGGCTTCGTCCGACAGAGTGGCCGGCGCAGACGGGTGATCATCCCCTCAATCCGCTTGACCGCGTCAGCGTAGGCCCGCCGCACGTCACTTTCCGTCTGAGATGTGACGTGGGCGTTGGCGACAACCTTGATCGTCTGCGCTACGTTATCAAAAATCAGCAGCGTATCCGTGATCAGAAAAGCGAACTCTGGCAGGCCGAGCGCGTCTTTGCGGCGGGCCGGAATGTCCTCGAACGATCGGACTACATCGTAGCCCAGATAGCCGACGGCACCCCCCACAAAGCGCGGCAGTCCCGGCACCGTCACCGGCCGGTAAGCTGCCAGCACGTTTTTCAGATAGTCTAGTGGATTGCCCTGCATGGGCAGACGTTTAGTTTTTGCACCCTCCGTGAGAATTACCTCGCCTTTGTCTTCACGGATCACGATCGGCGAGCCGCTGCCGAGGAAGGAATAGCGGGCCCAGTTGTCCCCGCCCTCGATGCTTTCGAGCAAATAGGCGGAGGGACCATGATCGATTTTGGTGAAGGCTGAAACGGGGGTTTCGAAGTCGGCGAGGATCTCTTTATACAGAGGGATCAGGTTGCCCTGTCTAGACAGGGCATGAAACTGCTCAAAGCTTAAGGAGTACGAAAACCGTGTCATACCGTCGCCACATATACTACGGCTGCGGTGGGGCCACAATGAGCTGCTGCCCCACTTCAATCACGTCGTTCTTCAAATTATTCCACTGCCGGAGTTGCTGGGCAGATACGCCGTTTTGGCGCGCAATCCTGAAAAGGGTCTCGCCCGCTTGCACCGTATGCACGGAGGGTGAACCGCCAGCTGGGGCCGCGGCCGCAACAGGGGCCGGGGCCGCCATGGTTTCGGGCTTGGCTTTCCTGGCCTTTTTGGGCTTGGCGCCCTTGGCTCGCCCACCCGCCTCAGAATCGCGGGCAACCGCGGCCTCTTCTTGGATGCTCGTCATTTGCTCACGAACTGCCTGAATCTGCGCTGCCATCTCACGATTGCGCCCCTCGAGTTCGATCTTTTCGGACTTGACCCGCTTCAACTCGGTGTCCAGATCGGCGGTCCGCTTCTCTTCTTGGGCGAGCAACCGCTGGAAGTTCAAGCTCCGCGCCTTTTCCGATTCGTATTTTTCTGCCATCACACAGCCGGATAGCAGCAGCACGCTGCATCCGATCGCTGCAACCCGCAAGGTCATATCTCGATTCATACCCCAACCTTTCCTTCGCTGTACGCACGAAACCGATGCCAAAGGATAGAGCGCAACGACTTGAAAGTCAAAGCGAAAACGTTAATCAAAATGCTAGGATAGCTCGCTTTTGCCGTTTGACCGCCTCGCCTGGCTGTGCTACGGTTTGCCGCGCTCACCTCACGCGGAACTCGCGCATGACCAGTCGCAACGTCCAGGCCCGTATCGACACGCTTCGAATCGAAATCCGCCGCCACGATTACCTCTATTACGTCAAGGACCGTCCGGAAATTTCCGACGCCGCTTACGACACGCTCTTTAAGGAACTGAGCGCACTGGAAGCGGCCCACCCAGCCCTCGTCACGCTGGATTCCCCGACCCAGCGCATCGGCGCCCCACCACTCGACGCGCTAAAAAAAGCTCCCCACGAGCGGCCCATGCTGAGCCTGGACTCCCTTCTGGACCGAGAAGACGTCCTGGCCTTCGCCAAACGGATGGAAAAGGAACTGGGCGAATCCACCATCGCCTATACGGCCGAACCCAAATTCGACGGCCTGTCGGTTGAACTGGTGTACGAACATGGCTCGTTCGTCCGAGGCTCCACACGCGGCGACGGCACTACCGGGGAGGACGTAACAATCAATCTGCGGACGATCCGCTCGCTGCCGCTCCACTTGCAGGCCGATGCCCATCCGCCCGCCCGTCTCGTTGTGCGCGGTGAGGTCTATATGAAACTCGACGAGTTTCAGGCGCTCAACCGGCGCATCACGGAGCGCGGCGAAGAAGCCTTTGCCAATCCGCGCAACGCCGCCTCCGGCTCCCTCAGACAACTCGATTCCAAAATCACTGCGGAGCGTCCGCTCGTCGTCATCTGCTACGAAATCCTGGGACAGTCAGGCCAGCAGCCCGCGACGCATTGGGACGAACTGGAAACGCTGGCCCGGTGGGGCCTGCCAACACCGGCGCATCGCAAACAGTGCGCTGACATTAAAGAGGTCATCGCCTTTCATCACAAGACGGAGGGCATGCGCGACGACCTGGCGTACGAGATCGACGGTATCGTCGTGAAGGTCAACCGGCGGGACTGGCAGGACCGGCTGGGCGAAAAATCCCGCAGCCCCCGCTGGGCCATCGCCTATAAATTCACGCCGCGCAAGGAAATCACGAAAATCCACCAGATCATCGTGTCGGTCGGACGAACCGGCACCCTCACTCCTGTCGCGCTGTTGAATCCAGTCGAGGTCGGTGGCGTGACGATCAGCCGCGCCACCCTGCACAATGCCGACGAGGTCGCGCGCAAGGACGTCCGGGACGGTGACACCGTGAAGGTCGAACGCGCCGGCGACGTCATCCCCGCCATCGCTGAGCGAGTGCCAGTTCCCGGGGAACATCGCGCAGCGCCCTTCCGAATGCCGGACCAGTGCCCCGTCTGCGGCTCGACCGTCGCCAGGGAGGGCGCCTATTACTATTGTACGGGCCAAGCCGTTTGCCGAGCACAAATCCAAGGTGCCATTGAGCACTTCGCGTCAAAAAATGCGATGAATATCGAGGGACTCGGTAAAAAAACCGTCGCACAACTAGTCGAGCAAGGGCTCGTGAAGGACCTGGCCGATCTCTACCGGCTGACCAAGGACGACTTGCTTCCACTGGAAGGCTTTGCCGAAAAATCTGCCTCGCTTCTCGTGCATGCTATTGAACAGAGTAAGCGAGCTCCGCTCGACCGCTTTCTGATGGGCCTCGGCATCCGCCAGGTAGGCCAGCACATCGCCCGCGTTTTGGCTGGGCACTTTAAGACGCTTGAGGCCAGCATGGCCGCCAGCCGGGAGAGCTTCGAGCGTGTCCACGAGATCGGCCCTGAGATTGCTGCCAGCTTGGAATCATTCTTCAAAGAGGCCCACAACAGGATAGTCATCGCACGACTGCGTCAACTGGGACTCACAATCGAGTCCGTGCCGGACGCAGCTCCCGGTGCAAAACCGCTGGCAGGGAAAACTTTCGTCTTCACCGGTGGACTCATCCAGCTCAACCGAAACGAGGCGCAACGGCGCGTAGAGCATTTGGGAGCCAAGGCCGCCTCAAGCGTCAGCAAGCTAACCGATTACGTCGTAGCCGGGGCCGCTGCCGGCGCGAAGCTGGAGAAGGCCCACAAACTCGGTGTGAAGATTTTGACGGAAGACGAATTCGAGCGTCTGCTGGAGCACCTTTAGAAGAAACTACGGTAGGTGCCTGCCGACTGCTGGATTTGTTTGGGCTTCTGTTCCACCAGTGACTCGACAACCGCGATGGGCTTCTCCTCCTTGAAAATCTGCACGCTCTTGATGGATTTGGCGTCTGCCTCGTGGACGACGATGCGGCAATGGCCGATCCGAATCTCCTCGCCCACCGCAGGAATCCGCCCCAGCTTGGTCTGAATCAGGCCGCTGATCGTCGTTGGCTCTTCGTCATCAAACTCAGCCTTGAAGAACTCGTTGATGCGGCGCACCTCAGTCCGGCCATGCACGAGGACATGGGTCTTGCCGATGCGCTTGATCAATTCCTCAGTAATGTCGGTCTCGTCCATGATCTCGCCGACGACCTCCTCGAGGAGATCCTCCAGCGTCACGATGCCCATCGTGCCGCCAAATTCGTTGACCACGACGGCGATGTGCCGATGTTCCTGCTGGAACTGCTTCATCAGATCGTCGGCGGGCTTCGAAGCCGGCACGAAAAGCGCCGGCTGGGCGATGTCTTTCAACCGCTGGCCGTCATGGCCCTGCGCCAGCTCCATCAGCGCCTTGGTCTTGGACACAATACCCGTCACATTGTCCAGACTGCCGTCATAGATGGGAATGCGCGAAAACTTAGCTTTGAAGAGCTGGGCCTGCACGTCCTTGAGCAGGCAGTTCCCGTCCAGCGCGAAGACATAGAGACGCGGCGACATCGCGTCCTCGGCCGTGATGTCGTTAAGCTGGAAGACGTTTTTGATCATGGTCACTTCTTCTGTCTCGATCTGGCCAGCCCGGCCGCCCGCGTCGAGCATGATCTTGAGCTCTTCCTCCGTCACCGAGGGCACGGCCATGCCTTTGCCGCCCGTCAGCTTGTCCACCAGCGGCTCCAGCACCAACAACGGCAGCGTCATGATCCATTCCAGCCAATACACCGGATAGGCCATGTTGAGGACCAGCGGGGTGGCCATCTTGCCCGCCCAGGTCTTGGGCACCACACCGCCGAAGAGCATGATGAACACACCGACCACGCTCGTGACGACTGAGACCATCTGCGGGAGCGTCAGCAGCCCCTCCTGGTACCGGTCTGTTGTGATCCTGACCGCATAGATCGGAATCCAGGCCATGATCATGTATTCCAAGATGGAGAGGGTCAGCAGCAGCCGCTGGGGATTGCCCCGAATATGGAGCGCCATGGAAGCCCGCTTGTGGCCGTCCTCGGCCAAGGCGCGCAACCGGGTCTCTCCCACCGAGAAAAAGGCGATCTCGGTGGCGGCCATAATAGCCACCAATACGATCAGACCCGTGAGAATCAGAAAGTCCATACTAGTTTTGATTGCCCGATAACTGTATCACAAATGCACACCCTTAAATAAAAATTAAAGAATTAAAAGTCCTTTTATATCAATAACTTATAAATATTTTTGCTCTTATATTCTTGTCTCTCCACTACGGAATAAAATTTAATAAAACAATTTAAAATCAATGGCTTATGAAATACTTTGTGTGGTTTTGAACATGATCGGATTGGCTTGGAATTTTGACTCGATCACTCAAGAGACCGAATCTACTGGCTGCTTGGTTTCAAACTGGAGGACATGGATCTGATACTGCCCCCCTGCTCGATACCGTCTCGCCCCTGACGTCCTGGGAGTCATCCCGTAGTCAGCTGGCGCGAGCCTCGGCAGTGACCTGTTCTGCAAAGGAGGCTACTTGGACACGGTAAGAGCCCTTGGCCCGAGCGAAAGGGTCCGGCAAGCGGTCAACTGATGGGTGCCGAAGGGTTTCCTGCTGGCTGGTTTCTTACCACGCAAGCCCGAACCGAACCAGGAGGCTGTTCTACGCTCACTGAACCCCACGGGATAGCCGGCAGAGGCCACAAGATGGATACTTGATGGAGTGCCCCAGCTGGCGAAGAACACCGCGGGAGGCGGGCTGCGAATACCAAGGCGCCGTGGACAGCCCGGCTATATTTCGTCCAGAGATTCTTCTCGAAGGACTTCCTGGGCTTTTTTTACGTCGGAGACGGACAGTACAACGATCGCCCGTTTCCCCTCGCGTGACGGCGTACAGTAACCGCACGTAATATTAATATGGGCGTCCCGCAAATGCTGCGCGACGGTCCCCAATGCGCCCGGCTTGTTCTCGAGGCTCAATACGAGTGCCTGCTCCTCGTAGTAATCAATCTTTTCGACCTTGAGCGCGGCGCGGCCCTTCTCTGGATCAGAAACAACGACACGCATGTTGTCCTTCCCGTTGGCCTGCCCCGCCTGCTCCCAGGCGCAAAAGGCCTTGATGTTGACCCCCTTGGAGCCAAAGGCCTTGGCGATGCGGGACAAGACTCCGGGCTTGCTCTCTAGACTCAAGATGAACTGCGTTGCGATCGGCATAACCATTTCCTCCGAAAATGAGGCTATCGGTGATGAGCTGCGGGCAATGAGCCCCAACGGAAGACGGATTTCCCCCTTGCTGATTGTCTATCGTCTGAATGTTTGTACCCTACAACCCCCGCGCGGTTGCGCTCCCACCGCTTCGCACGGAAGAGGTTGCACGCGCAGGGATAAGCACTTCCTCGCCGATCTGAGGCCGGAAGGGCCGCCCCTGCATCTCCAGCTCCAACTGCTCGTCCAGCACCATCAGCAACTCAGCCGTGTCATGCACATAGCCTTTCCACGCCTGCCCTGACAAATCCACCCAGAGTCCGCAACTGACCCCATGGGCTTGCCAGTCGCACCCAGGCTGCGCATGCTCGACCTTCACTGCCCGATTATACTCTGATTGGCCCGCTCCTAACAAAACGGGGATGCGGCCATGAACCGCACCCCCGCTCGTGTTCCCCCATCACGCGCCGCAGGCGCCCGGTCTCACGACAACTGGAAGGCTCCGTTTAAAAAAGCATAGTCGTAGACGGCGGCAAGGGTCATCTTCGACCGGAGTGCCATTTGCTGCGCCGCCGTCCGCTGGCCCTTGGGCACGAAAATGACGAGCGGCACGCCCAGACTTGCGTCGTCCTACCCCTGCCCGCCCGTCCTTGCTTCCGAGAGTGATTCATCTGGTTCCACCTCCGCCATCCCTTCGACCTTGTTTTTGCCACCCGTGACGGTCCCATCGACGATGTCCGGACAGCTCCGATCCCACTGGGTCCATCGGGCCCGCGCCGCGTCCGAATTGATCGTGATCGGGCACTGCCTAAACTGAGCCCCACGCTGCGCCACCAGATTCACGCCCTGGCCATGCACGGAATCCGTGCCGATGCTGCGCCAGGATCATGCTCACCCGCCCCGCCCGTGCTGGTTACGAGCACCCGCTGGTGGCGCCGCACGTCTCGCACTTGAGGCACGTGCCATTGCGCACCATCGTAAACTGTTTGCATTCCGTGCACGGATCGCCCTCGTAGCCCTTGAGCCGGGCCGTCTGCCGCTGAGACTGCACCGCCGTGGCCGTCAGTGTGACGGTCTCGCGCATCGTATGCGTCATCTCCATACGGGCGACTCCGGCCGCTGTTCCTCCGTTGCCGTTCCCCTTGTCGCCGCGCGAGGGAATCCGGTCTGTGCTGATAGCCAGCGCCGCCAGCGACTCGGGATCGGCCTCCTCCGCGTCCGTGCATTCAGGGTCCTGCTCGTCCTTCTTCATCGAATCCATACGCAGGTCCTCTTCCTTCACCTGTGCGAGGTCCCCGCGGTCCAGATAGGTGATCGCCAATTCGCGGAAGATGTAGTCGATGATCGAGGTGGACATCTTGATCCGGTCGTTGAGTTTCACTGGCCCGTTCGGCTCGAACCGTGTGAACACGAAGGCCTCGACATACTCCTCGAGCGGCACGCCATGCTGCAGGCCCAGCGAGATCGCGATGGCAAAGCAGTTCATGAGGCTGCGGAACGCCGCCCCCTCCTTGTGCATATCGAGAAAGATTTCCCCAAGTGTGCCGTCGCCGTACTCGCCGGTACGGAGGTAGATCTTATGCCCGCCAACAATGGCCTTCTGCGTGTACCCGCTCCGCCGCTCCGGCATCCGGCGCCGCCGCCCGATGTAGCGGATCATGACCCGCTCGGCGATCTTTTCAGCGACCTTGACGACGTCGCCGCTCTCGACGGCCTCGCCCCGTTCCGACATGGCGTTGAGCGGCTGGCTGAGTTTAGAGCCGTCGCGGTAGAGCGCTACGGCCTTGTTCATGAGGCGCCACGCGAGCAAGTACGAGTCCTTGACTTCCTGCACCGTGGCGTCGGCCGGCATGTTGATTGTCTTGCTGATTGCGCCGCTGATGAAGGGCTGCGCGGCAGCCATCATCCGGATGTGGGCGTCCACGGCAATATACCGCTGGCCGGTCCGGCCGCACCGGTTGGCGCAATCGAACACCGGCAGATGCTCGGACTTCAAATGCGGCGCGCCCTCCACCGTCATGGTGCCGCAGCAGTAATCATTGGCCGCCATGATCTGCTCCTGCGTAAAGCCGAGTGCCTTGAGCATGTTGAAAGACGGATCGTTTAACTGCTCGTTGGCAAAACCGAGCTTCTCCTTGCAGAACTCCTCCCCGAGCGTGTACTTGTTGAACGCGAACTGGATTTCAAACGCCTGCCAGAGCCCCGTTTCCAAGCAGTCCAGCGCCGCCCCGTTGAATCCCTTGGCCTGCAGTGTTTCGTGGTTGATAAACGGCGCGCCCTTGAGCGTCCGGCGGCCGGTGCAATAAGTCACGATCTCCTGAATCTGCGACTCGCCGAAGCCGAGCGTCTGCAGCGCCGGCGGCAGGCTCTGGTTGACAATCTTGAAGTAGCCCCCGCCCGCCAGCTTCTTGAACTTGACCAGCGCGAAATCCGGTTCGATACCAGTGGTGTCGCAGTCCATCACCAGTCCGATCGTGCCGGTCGGCGCGATGCAGGTCGTCTGCGCGTTGCGGTAGCCGTAGGCCGTGCCCAGTTCGAGCGCCCGGTCCCAGGACCGTCGCGCGCCGAGCAGCAGCTCCGGGGGGCAGTGCTCGGGATGGATCCCCATCGGCCTGACCGTCAGGCCCTCGTATTCCTCAGGGGCCGCATTATAAGCCGCGCGGCGATGATTGCGGATGACCCGCAGCATGTGATCGCGATTCCTCGCGTAGCCGTCAAAGGCGCCCAATTCGGCCGCCATCTCGGCCGACGTCGCATAGGACTCGCCGGTGAGAATCGCCGTGAGCGCGCCGCAGATGGCCAGCGCCTTAGGCGAGTCGTAGGGAATGCCCTGCCGCATGAGCACGGTGCCGAGGTTGGCGTAGCCCAGCCCTAGCGTTCGGAAAATGAAACTCTTCTGCGCGATCGGCTTGCTTGGAAAGGAGGCCATGAGCACGCTGATCTCTAGCGTGATCGTCCAGAGCCGCACGGCGTGGCGGTAATCCTCGAGATTAAACCTGCCGTCTGCCGAGTAGAACTGCACCAGATTCAGGGACGCCAGGTTGCAGGCCGTGTCGTCTAGAAACATGTACTCGCTGCACGGATTAGACGCATTGATACGGCCGTCCTCCGGACAGGTGTGCCACTCGTTGATCGTCGTATCATACTGCGTGCCGGGATCCGCACAGGTCCAGGCCGCCCAGGAGATTTTGTCCCACAATTCGCGCGCCTTGAGTTTTTTGACGACCTTTCCGTCCGTGCGCCGCTTGAGCTCCCAGTCACCATCTTTTTCCAAGGCCTCAAAAAACCCGTTGGGAATGCGGATGCTGTTGTTCGAATTCTGCCCGGACACCGTCTGGTAGGCCTTGCCGTCCCAGTTGACGTCGTATTCATGAAAGGCAAAGTGCGTAAAGCCTTCTTGCGCGTAGCTGAACATCCGCTGGACGTAGGCTTCCGGCACATGGGCCTTCCGCGCCTCGCGCATGGCGTCCTTGAGCACGGGATTTTTCTGCAAATCCGTTTCTACCTTCGTGCCGCCGGCGCCGTCCGGCACATGGCAGGCCTTCAGCACTGCATTCAGGCGCTGCGCGCAGATCTTGGAGCCGGCCACCATAGCGGCGACCTTCTGCTCCTCGATCACCTTCCAGTCGATGAATTCCTCGATATCAGGGTGGTCCAGATCGAGGCAGACCATCTTGGCCGCACGTCTGGTGGTCCCGCCTGACTTGATCGCACCGGCCGCGCGGTCGCCAATCCGCAAAAACGACATGAGGCCGGAGGACCGCCCGCCGCCCGACAGCGGCTCGTTGTCCCCGCGCAGTCTGGAAAAATTCGTCCCCGTGCCTGATCCGTACTTAAACAGCCGCGCCTCTCGGGTCCAGAGATCCATGATCCCGCCGTCGTTGACCAGATCGTCCTCGACGGACTGAATAAAACAGGCGTGGGGCTGCGGGTGCTCGTAGGTGTTGGACGCCTTGGTCATGTGCTTGGATTTCGGATCCACATAATAGTGGCCCTGCGCCGGCCCCGAAAGGTCGTAGGCGAAGTGTAGACCCGTGTTGAACCACTGGGGGGAATTCGGTGCTCCCATCTGACGGGCCAGCATGTGGCACATCTCGTCGTAGTAGGCCGTCGCATCTTCCTTCGTATTGAAGTACCCATGCGTCTTGCCCCAGTGCGTCCAGCAGCCCGCCAGGCGGTGGAACACCTGCAGCGCATCGCGCTCCCCGCCCGTCACCGGCTTGCCATCCTTGGTCAGCGGCTTGCCGTCAGGCCCCTGCTGGGGAATACCGGCCTTGCGGAAATACTTCTGCGCCAGGATGTCGATGGCCAGCTGGGTCCACGACTCCGGCACTTCGATATTGTCGAGCTTGAAGACAACAGAGCCGTCGGGGTTCCTGATTTCTGAGGACCGCTTGGCGAACTTGATCCCGTCGTAGGGCCCCTGTCCTTTGCGTGTAAACCGACGTTCAATCCTCACCGTATGCCTCCTTCACCCGCGACTACGGGAATCGGCCAATGTATTTTGCCAAAGGCATCGCTTATCTGCATAGGGGAGAGCAAAGATAAAAAGAACGGATACCATATTCTGAAACCCGCTTATACGATTGAAAATGCTGAGGAATACTGTCTGGCTGAATTTTCCCTGTGGAGCTTCCCGCGACCCCCAAAACCTTTTGCGGTTGCCTGCTCCATAAATAAGAGACTCGTCCAGCCGGAAGGTATGAACTGCCGCGGACTATAGTCATAAATGTGGGGCCTGTCAAGACAAAATTACACTACATATTGTGGTTATGTGTGAATAGATAGAAATTCCTGTGAATAACCGTATTCCCGCTCTGGTGCTGACAAATGTGTGCATTTGCCTGACTTATTCACAGCCAAATGGGCCTGTGAGAGTCTGCGCGCTGGGGACATAAACGCTAATATTTGAGGGCAGCAACAAATTGTCCGAGCTTAAGCATGCGCGCATCCGCTCAGGGGCAAGATGCGTTGACAATCGCGCATCGCTTGCCTATCGTGCAACGCATCGTCCGCACACCACGTCAAAAGGGGGCCGTCATGTTAGTCTGGAATAAAAAGATCGCGCTCGGTCTGCTAGCCGCGTTCGCTGTCATGATCGCGGTCTTCTCGCTCGAAGAACCAGGCACAGCGGCTAGCCATCTAGGAAGCCATACGACCTTCTGGATCACCCTGAACTACGTCGGGCTAGTGGTCTGGGTGTTTATCTGGATGCTCGCCCAGGCCAACGTGCGCGGGCAGCAGGCTGCCGTCTGGGTCTGGCTGATGCCGTTCCTCTTCGCGCCCCTGCCAACACTGGCAGCCTATATTCTGTTCATGCAGCGGAAGGCCTGACGAAGACACTCAGGCTGCTAACTGACGACGAAGCCGCCAGACGATCCAGAGACCCGGCAACGAAGCCAGGACTGTCAGGAAGAAAAAGGCGCCCCAATCTAGCACGGCCACCAGTTTCGCAGCTGGCACGCCCAGCCAGATACGGTTGAGCGACTCCAGCGACGTAAGCAGCGCGAATTGCGTTGCGGTGAACCGGTGGTCGCACAGCGACATCACCAGCGCTACGAAGGCGGCCGTGCCCATCCCTCCGGTCAGGCTCTCGATCACGACCGAAACCATCAGCAGATCGTAGCGCGGTCCGGCCAGCGCTAGCACCACAAATGCCAGATTGGACAGGGCCTGTCCGACGCCGAAGATCAACAGCGACGTCGGTAAACTCCACCGTGTCATCATTGCTCCGCCGATCACGGCACCCAGAATAGTCGCGCCCAGACCGATTCCACGCGCCGCTCCCACGTCGGTCTTCTCAAAACCCAAGCCTTGCATCAGAAACGGTGTGGTTAACGAGGCAGCAAACGCGTCGCCGAGCTTGTAGAGCAGGATCAGCCCGATGAGTGCGACTGCGGTCGGCCGGGCAAAGAATTCTTTCAGCGGTCCCCACACGGCCTCGCCCATCGTGGCCGGCAGCAAAGGCGGCGCCTCCGGCTCCTGAGAAACGAGAATGGCTGTGAGGCCGACGATCATCAAACCGGCCATCGCGAGATAGGCCCCCGGCCACCCATACGCATGCGCGATGAAGAGCGCGGCTGATCCCGCCGCTAACAGCCCAATGCGATAACCAGCTACCCAGATCGCCGCCCCGAGCCCCCGTTCCTCCAAATGCAGCAGATCTGCCCGATAGGCGTCGAACACGATATCCTGCGATGCAGAAAGAAAAGCTACGAGCAGGGCAAGAACACCCAACAGCGGCAGCAGGTCGTGCGGATCCGTCAGCGCCATCGCCGCCACGCCGATAATGAGCGCCGTCTGTGTCGCTAGCATCCAGCCTCGCCGCCGTCCCAGCCACGGCAGCGTGAACCGGTCCATCAGCGGCGCCCAGAGAAATTTCAGCGCGTAGGGCAGCCCGACGAATCCAAACCAGCCGATCGTGGAGAGATCTACCTTGGCATCCGAAAGCCAGGCTTGCAGCGTCCCGGCCGTCAATGCCAGTGGCAGGCCGGAGGCAAACCCCAGTGGCAGCATGACGCCGAGACGGCGGTTGGCGAGACTCGCGAGCGCGTTTGGAGCGTTCACGCGCTAGCAGGCCTGTCCGTTGAAGGAGCAGGGCTTGTAGCGGGAGAGATCGAAGTCGATGTTTTCCTGATAGACCCGCTCGTTACCGTTGACTCCGTCCATCTGCGGATCATTCCACATCGTGTGGTTCCACCAATAGAAGAGCGGGTGCGGCTCAGTGTAGTAGACCGGATTGCCGTAGGCGCTCCGCGCATGTTCCATGACGGAACGGCCGGTGATGTAGTCCACCGTGCCGTCCCCCTTCAGCGAATAGAGCATGATGAACAGGCGCGCTTCATGATCGTAGATTTCGTCTATGCGCAGGCCTGGATCCGGCTCAACGGGCAGACTGTCTTTCGAGGCAAGAGCGGGAAAAGTGGATAACGAGAGCAGCAGGCAGGCGCCAACAACCCCGATTCTGACGCTCACCATACCGTTCCCTTCAGCATGGAACCGGCAAGACAGGCAACACGCGGGGCTATCCTAACACAGCCCCTCCTTGCCGTCCACGCGCCCGACTCCGTATAATCGACCACGATGCAGAACGGACGTCCCCGGGCCTCGCTACACACACTCGGCTGCCGGCTCAACCAGTCGGAAACGGCGCTGCTCGCCGACCGCCTGCAAACAAACGGCTATGAGATTGTGGACTATGGCCAGCCGACCGATTTGCTGGTACTTAACACCTGCACGGTGACCGACGAAGCGGAACGGATGTGCCGTTATGAAATCCGCAAGACCCTACGCCATTCGCCCCAGGCCTTCGTCGCCGTGACTGGCTGCTACGCACAGACCGGCGTCGAATCGCTTCGGCACTTGTCCGGCGTGGATCTCATTCTCGGCAACCAATATAAGATGTCACTCCCGGCCTACCTACCCGCTCCGTCGGCGTTGGCCAAGCAGCCCGCGCCGACTCTGCTCCACACCAAAAGGCTGGACTGCGAGGATTTTTCAATTGATGGCGTCGGGGGCTCCGCTGCCACGCGCGCCAATCTGAAAATTCAGGACGGCTGCAACTTCATGTGCTCTTTCTGCCTTATCCCCTTCGCCCGCGGGCATGAACGCAGCCGCGTGTGGGACAACACAATTCGCGAAGCGGAGGCACTGGTCTCGCGCGGCCACCGCGAGCTTGTGCTGACCGGCGTCAACATCGGGCAATACAAACCGGCAGGCCGATCGCTGCTCGATCTCATCAAGCAGATGGAATCCCTCAAGGGACTGGACCGTATCCGCATCTCGTCCATCGAACCGACGACGGTCTCGGACGACCTGCTGGAGCACATGGCCGTATCAAGCAAGCTCTGTCGTCACCTCCATCTACCGCTGCAGAGCGGCAGCGACGAAGTCTTACTGAACATGAACCGCCGCTACACGGTGCAGGACTATGCCGCCTTCGTAACGAAGGCCTTTCATCTGATGCCCGATCTCTGTCTCGGCACCGACATACTGGTGGGCTTCCCCGGCGAGAACGATGCACATTTCGCCAATACGCTCACCACCGTGACTGATCTGCCCTTTTCGTATCTGCACGTCTTCGCCTATTCGGAACGGCCAGGCACCGCCGCCGCGCGCATGGCCGATCGAGTGCCGTCGGCCACCAGGCGCCGACGCAATAAAACGCTGGCCGAGCTGTCCCGCGCTAAACGTCTCGCCTTCTATCAGCGTCATGTCGGGCAGACGGTCGGCGTCCTCTTTGAATCGCAGGATGACCAGGGCCGATGGACCGGCTTCACAAACAATTATGTGCGCGTCGGCGTGACATCCAACGATGATCTCACGAATGCGCTGCGCCCGGTAACCATTGAGGGCGCCATGGACGGCCTGGCCGTCGGGAGATTGACATGAGTGCACCACTTCGCCTCAGTTTGCTTGCCGCCTTTCTTATGACCGCCGCCTGTCAAACTGGCGGACCGCCGCCGCCAATCGATGGACCGCTCGACGGGATCTGGACCAGTCCACATCTTGGATACGAGTTCATCATCGATGGCCGGCATGGCAAAGCCATCCGCTCGAGCCGTGCAGAGATTCACAAGGGGGATGTCGTCTTTGAGATGCTCGCATTGGATGAAACCATGCGCTTTAGCGGTAGGCAACGGCTAGCGGACGGCACCTGGCGTGAATTCACCGGCGAACTGAAGGCCGATGGCACAATTGACTGCTTAGCCGGCACGTCCCGCTGGGTCTTGGAGAGACGATAGTCATGCCGCTCGTCCAGATTGACCGCGCCTGGCGCGTCCACATTGAAACCTACGGCTGCCAGATGAATGAGTACGACACCGAACTCGTCCGCTCGCTGCTGAAAGCGAAAGGCTTCATCTTTACGGATGACCGCGAACGGGCCGACATCATCCTCATGAACACTTGCGCGATCCGCGAGAACGCGCACTCGAAGGTCTACACTCATCTGGCCGGCCTGCGGGCGCTCAAGCGGCAGCGCCATCTCGTGGTCGGCGTACTGGGCTGCATGGCGCAGAATCTCAAAGACGAACTGACGGCTACGGAACCGCTCGTGGACGTACTGGCCGGCCCCGATTCCTATCGCCGCCTACCCGATCTGCTCTTGCAGGCGATCGAGACCCAGGAGCAGGGCCTCAAACAGCGCCGCCTAGCCGTGGACCTGTCAGAGTACGAAACCTATGACGACATTCTGCCCGAGCGTACCGATGGCGTGAACGCCTGGCTGGCCGTTATGCGGGGCTGCGACAACTTCTGCAGCTTCTGCGTCGTCCCCTACACGCGTGGGCGCGAGCGGTCACGCGAGCCGCAGGGCATTGTCCGCGAGGTCGAGCATCTGGTGGCGCACGGGTATAAGCAGGTCACGCTGCTCGGACAAAACGTCAATTCCTACCGGCTCGACAACTGGGACTTTGCCAAACTCATGCTGGCGGTAGCAGACGTACCGGGTATCGAACGCGTCCGCTTTACGTCGCCACATCCCAAGGATTTTCCGCCAGCTCTGCTGGACGCCGTGGCCGGCCATCCGAAAATCTGCAAGCACATTCACTTGCCGCTGCAATCGGGCAACGACCGAATTCTCGATCTCATGGGCCGCGCTTACACGCGGAAAGACTATCTGGCACTGGTGCATGACATCCGGAAAAGGCATGCCGAGATTGCCCTGACGACCGACATCATCTGCGGATTCTGCGGCGAGACCGAGGACGAATTTCAGGACACCTGCCGCACAATGCAAGAGGTCGGCTTCCATGCCGCCTTCGTCTTCAAATATTCCGAACGCAAACATACGATCGCGGCCAGAAAATATCCGGACGACGTGCCGGAGGAGATTAAATCGGACCGCGTGACACGGCTGGTAAAGATGCAGACCGGTATCGCGCTCAAGAAAAATCAAGAACTGGTCGGCACAACGGTCGTGGCCCTGGTGGAAGGCGACGCCAAGCGGTCAAGGGACCAATGGATGGGAAAAGCCGACAACAGCGTGACGGTCGTGTGGGACAAGAAGGGCTCGCGCGCAAAACCCGGCGACCTCATTCCCCTCGCCGTCTCCCGCGCGTCAGTGACGACGTTGTTTGGGAACGAACTCCCCGTCTAATACCGACGCAGCGCCGGCCTGGGAAGATTCCAGAGAGTCGCGCGGATCGCCAGCCAAAGCTCGTCCAGCGTTTCACTCAAATCCGGTGCTGACTTCGCCATAAGCTTGACGGCGATACCGGGCGCATCCGGCTCAGACACCCCGCCCAGCACCGCGCACGATCGCTTATCCAGAACGACCACCAGTTGCTCTTCAAGCCGCTTCAGACGCTCGGTATCTATTCCATCACCGAACAGGAACAGCGACCCGACATAGTCCCATTCGTTCAGCAAGCCACTGCCGGCGGCGGCGGAATTCAAGTGATACCGTTCCAGCACCGATTTTCCAGATCCTTGGTCAATCCGGATTTCATTCTCGAAACTCGTGAAGGCCCACCGCTCCCCCCGTGCCATACGCCCGGACGCCATGGCATCCCAGAGCAACAGCGTTCCGCCCCGCGCAACCTTTGCATGAATAGTCTGTTTGAAGCGTGCGCCAGCATAGGGAATCGTCACCTCGGGCATCCACTCAAGAATGGCATCGGGGCCAACGGAGAGCTCGACTGATTGGACGGATGTCGCCGCAAGCGAACGGTAGACCCGCGTGGCCGATGGTGTTGAAATCAACACGTGGGCCCGCGGACCAAGGGAGACCATCACGGAGAGCCGATCTCCTCCGACCACTCCCCCAGAGGGATTGAGCAGCGGCGTGTAGATGCAGGCGCTGTCGTCGAGTTCGATGGGCGGAGAAAAATGCCACGGCGTGGAGCACCGGGACCGCGTCAGAACCGTGCGATTGCCCTGCCGGGCATAGTCCAGCGTGAGCGCGCCAACACGACCGACTTCCGACGTATCGGCAACCGCCTCAAGCATGGTGGTGCGCGTAGCTCCTCACGAGTTGCTCAACCCATTCCACCACGCTGTCCAACCCTTCACTACTGTGCAAGTTCGTGAAAATGAACGGGAGCGCCCCGCGCATCTTTTTGCTGTCGCGGTCCATCACGGACAAATCAGCGCCCACATGCAGAGCCAGATCGATCTTGTTGATCACCAACAGGTCGGAACGCGTGATGCCGGGCCCCCCCTTGCGGGGAATCTTGTCGCCCGCCGCCACGTCAATCACATAGATAACCTTGTCAGCCAGTTCGGGGCTAAAGGTCGCGGCTAGATTGTCCCCGCCGCTTTCGACGAACATCAGCTCGACGTCCGGATGGCGCTTAAGCAGCTCGTCGAGCGCCTCCTGATTGTGCGACGCGTCTTCGCGTATTGCCGTATGAGGGCAGCCGCCGGTTTCAACACCAAGGATCCGGTCTTGGGGCAACGCGCCCCGGCGCGTCAGAAATTCCGCATCTTCTTTCGTAAAGATATCGTTCGTCACAACGGCAAGGCTGTACTTGTCACGCAGCTTCCGGCAGAGCGCCTCCACCAAGGCTGTTTTTCCGGAGCCGACCGGCCCACCCACGCCAATGACCGGAATATGCTTTTCCCGTGCCCGCATTGTTTTCCCGCTGCCCATAAAATGCTCGTCGCCGCGATGCATGATTAACTCCTGAATAGCCGCGATTCCAGCCAGCGGTGCTTCATGGCATAGATGTCCTGAACGGGAGACCAGGACGCCATGGATGCTTCCCGGCAAGCCGCTGCGCTAATTTCCACAATCAGCGGCGTCCATTCATGCAACAGTCGCTGCCCTTCGCGCTGGCCGATCGGCAACAGCTTCACCGCCGCGGCTATGAATCCCGTTGCCGCCTGGTAGAGAAAGGCCCCTACGGCATCGTCCTTCTTCCACCCGACCGCAGACAGCGTCAGCCCGAGCGCGACTGCCGCATGGCCTGGCGTTCGGTCCGTCTCCACCGCAGCCAGATAAGTGGACAGAACCGGATGTCCCTCAATCTGCTCCGCGGCAATGCGAATAATTTGCTTACCTACCTGCCGGCTGGCCAGACGGGACTCCCGACCGATTTTCATGGCACTCAGCTCGCGGTCTATTTCAAGAATCGCGGTCAGCTTGTTCGCCCGCAGTGCGTCACCGGCCTTTGCCACCGCAACCGCGTCACGACGGCCTATCCCGTTGCGCAGTAGATCCTCCACGTAGCGGAACAGATCGTCTGCATTGCGCACAGCTCCACCCTGCACCGCCGCTTCCAGCCCGGACGAAAAAGCAAATCCGCCGGACGGAAAGAAGCTGTCGACAAACCGAAGTCCCTGCACCAGAGATGCGGTGTCCATCGGGCTGCTTCTGCCTTACGCTAAAAGAGGAAATACCGTTGTGCCATGGGCAATACAGCGAGCGGCTCGCACTGTAAGATGTGCCCGTCTGCCTTTACGACATAGGTTTCCGGGTCCACGTCGATGCGCGGCAGCGCGTCATTCAACTTGAGATCGCGCTTGCCGATGCCACGGCACTTCTTCACGGCCGAGAGACGCTTCTGCAATCCCAGCGTCTTGGGTACCTCGCGGTCGAGTGCCACGCTCGAAACGAACGTGACACTAGTACTGTAGAGGGCGCGGCCGAAGCTGCCAAACATAGGTCTCGTGATGACGGGCTGCGGCGTTGGAATGGACGCGTTCGGATCGCCCATCGCAGCCGACATGGGGAAGCCGCCCTTGATGACCATCTCGGGCTTCACGCCGAAGAAGGCTGCGCGCCAAATCACAAGGTCAGCTAGTTTGCCAGTCTCTACCGAGCCGACTTCATGCGCGATACCGTGCGCGATCGCCGGATTGATCGTGTACTTAGCCACGTAGCGCTTGGCGCGGAAGTTATCGTGGTGTTTGCCGCCGTTCTTGCCGTCTTGCGCGAGTGCCCCGCGCTGCACCTTCATCTTGTGCGCCGTCTGCCAGGTGCGAAGGATCACCTCGCCCACGCGCCCCATCGCTTGTGAATCCGACGACATGATGCTGATCGCCCCCATGTCGTGCAGGATGTCCTCAGCGGCGATCGTCTCGCGCCGGATACGCGACTCGGCGAAGGCGATATCCTCCGGCACACGCGGATTCAGATGGTGGCAGACCATGAGCATGTCGAGATGCTCATCCATTGTATTGACCGTAAACGGCATCGTCGGATTGGTCGAGGACGGCAGAACGTTTGGCTCGCCGCAGACTTTAATGATGTCCGGCGCATGGCCGCCGCCCGCGCCTTCCGTGTGGAAGGAATGGATTGTGCGCCCGGCCATGGCTTTAATCGTATCCTCGACGAAGCCGGCCTCGTTGATCGTGTCCGTGTGGATTGCTACCTGCACGTCGTAGTGTTCAGCCACATCGAGGCAGGTCGAGATCGCCGCCGGCGTCGTCCCCCAATCCTCGTGCAGCTTCAACCCGATCGCCCCCGCCTCGATCTGCTCGTTCAATCCCTCAGGCAGCGACGAATTGCCCTTGCCGAAAAAACCGAGATTGACCGGGAATCCGTCCGCTGCCTCCAGCATGCGGTAGATGTTCCAAGGACCCGGCGTGCAGGTCGTGGCGTTGGTGCCGGTCGCAGGCCCTGTGCCGCCGCCGATCAGCGTCGTCAGCCCGCTGGCCAGTCCCTCGTGAATGATTTGCGGACAGATGAAATGGATGTGCGTGTCGATACCACCCGCGGTGACGATCTTCCCTTCAGCTGAAATGACTTCCGTCCCGACGCTGATCTCCATCCCCTTCGTCACGCCCGGCATCAGATCGGGATTACCCGCCTTGCCGATGCCAACGATACGGCCGTCGCGAATGCCGATGTCTGCCTTCACAATGCCCCAATAATCCAGGATGATCGCGTTGGTGATGACGGTATCCAGCCCGCCACTCTTCCTCGTCACGGTCGGCGACTGCCCCATCCCGTCGCGGATGACTTTACCGCCGCCGAACTTGGCCTCCTCACCAGGAACGGTCAGGTCACGCTCAATCTCGATGAGCAGCTGCGTATCAGCCAGCCGGATACGGTCGCCGACTGTCGGGCCGTACAAATCCGCATATTGGCGTCGTGGGATTTTCATACAACCTCCTGCAGACGACTGGGGTTGAAGTCACAGTTCAGCAACGCCCCAAACTCCCCCCTTAGCCTCATCCTACGCCTTACCCGTTCCCATAAATCCGCGTGCGGCCGCCTGCGCCAACGCCTTCGCGCGCACGTGCGGATCGTCCAGCTTGCCGCCGGTCAGTCCATTGATGCCATACGCGATACGATTGCCGCCAAAAGCCACGAGCGTCACACGCTTTTCCTCCCCGGGCTCAAACCGCACCGCCGTGCCGGCCGGGACTTGGAGTCGGAACCCGAAGGCTTGCTCGCGCTTGAACCGTAGCGCGCGGTTGACTTCGAAGAAGTGGCAGTGCGAACCAACCTGAATGGGCCGGTCGCCGGTGTTGGCCACGGTCACCTCGACCGTCGGTCGCCCCTCCAGCGCTACGACATCGTCCGTGCCAAGAATCACCTCACCTGGAATCACATTAGCCGGCTGGAGAGAGCCTGTCGGTCGGCTTGCTACCGGAACTTTCCTTGAAGCCTTGCCACGACTCTGGACTGCCTTCTTCGCCATTTATCCACCTCAATAAAACATAGTTTTAACGGATGAACTGAAAGTAAATGTTTATCTAATTGGAAGATGGACCGTGACGAGTTTCGTGCCGTCTGGAAAAGTTCCTTCGACTTGCAATTCGGCTAGCATTTCCGGCACGCCGGATTGGACGTCTTGTCTGGATAGAAGTGTCGCGCCGTAGCTCATGAGATCGGCCACGGAACGGCCGTCTCGGATACCTTCGAGAATTTCGGCCGTTAGGTAGGCCACGGCTTCTGGATAGTTCAATTTGAGCCCGCGGGCCTTGCGATCTTTGGCCAGTTGAGCGGCCACGTAAATGAGAAGCTTTTCCTGCTCGCGCGGCGTGAGATGCATAGCGGGCTCCTAGATGACCAGATGTTGCTTGACTTGCGCTTCGCTCAGTTCGGACGTCTTTCCGGAAGCCACCACCGCCCCTTTTGCCATAATCACGTAGGCGTCAGCAAGCCGCGCGGCCATCTGCAGGCCCTGCTCGACCAGCACGATCGTGAAGAGGCGCTGGGTCTTGAAGCCGAGAATGACCTCCTCAATGAGATCCACGATGTTAGGCTGGATGCCCTCGGTCGGCTCATCGAGTAGCAAAACTTTTGGCTTGGACAGCAGCGCGCGGGCGATGGCCACTTGCTGCTGCTCACCGCCGCTCAGCACGCCCCCTGCCCGCTCGATGATTTGCGTGAGCTTTGGAAACAGTGCAAAGACTTCCTCGAAGGCCAGCGATTCCGTGCTGCCGTTCGATCTGGGCGCCCGCGCCCAGAATCCCAACCGAAGATTTTCCCGTACCGTCAAATGCGGCAGAATCTCACGGCCCTGCGGGACATAGGCCAGCCCGCACTTGACCCGCTGGTCCGGCGTCAGGCTTGTTACATCCTGCCCCTCCAGCATCACGCGGCCCGAGCGGGGTGCGAGCAGGCCCGTGATGGCTTTGAGCGTCGTTGTCTTGCCCACGCCGTTCCGGCCCATGAGGCACAGCACCTGCCCCGCCTCAGCTTCCAGTGAGACGTTGCGCAGAATGTGGCTTTCGCCGTAATAGGCGTTGATGTTATCGAGCCGTAGCATGGTTCCCCTGCGGCTTGTGGTGCCCGAGATAAATTTCCTGCACCTTCGGGTCGGACTGCACCTTGTCCACCGGCCCCTCACAGATGACCGCTCCCTCGTGCAGGACCGTGACGGTCCGTGCGATCTGCCGGACAAATTCCATATCGTGTTCGATCACAATGATCGCATGCGTGTCCGAGAGAGACTGGAGCAGCACACCCGTCTGCTCCGTCTCCTTGTCCGTCATGCCGGCTACCGGCTCATCCACCATGATCAGTTGCGGGTCCTGCAAAATGACCATACCGATTTCGAGCCACTGCTTCTGGCCGTGCGAGAGCGACCCTGCACGGCTCGGTGCCTGCCCCGTGAGACCGATGGTTTCGAGCGTTTGCTCAATCCGTTCGCGCTCAGCCCGCGTGGACGTCCCCACCAGCGTGGCAATGACGCCCTTGCTCGGCCGTTTGAGCGAGAGATCAAGATTCTCCCACACGGTGAGATTGCCGTAGATCGAAGGCGCCTGAAATTTCCGGCCGATGCCGAGCCCGACAATTTCATGCTCGCGCAGTGGCAGGAGATCCACGTCCTTGCTAAAAATCACGCGCCCTGAGACCGGCTTCGTCTTGCCGCAAATCACGTCCAGCAGCGTCGTCTTGCCGGCGCCATTCGGCCCGATCACTACCCGCAGCTCGTTATAGTTGACGATGAAGTTCAGGCAATTGAGCGCCTTGAACCCGTCATAGTCGACCGTCACCCCCTCAAGATAAATGATGGAGCCGCGTTCCGTCACAACGCCCCCGCCGTATGATGTCGACGGGCGAAGGATGCATTGTGAATGTCGGATCTGGAATTCATCATTGCTCGCTCAACATTGCCCACCCGAATTCTTCGATTCGGATGCTGCGGGCGCTTTTCGAATCCCCAGCCCGCTCGCGACCCATTGCGCTTTGATCCGTGAGAACAACCCGACAATTCCATCGGGAACCAGCAACACGACAGCCACAAAGAGTCCACCCAACACAAAGGGCCACAGTTCCGGAAAGTAATTCGTCAGTACACTCCGCCCCCAGTTGACGCCGACGGCGCCCACCACCGCGCCAATCAGTGTGCCGCGCCCGCCGACCGCCACCCAGATCACCATTTCAAGCGACGGCAGGACACCAAGCTGCGCCGGCGTAATGATGCCGACCTGCGGCGCGTAGAGTGCGCCGGCCAGACCGGCCAGCGCGGCTGAGACGACAAAGACAAAGAGTTTATAGTTGGCTGGCGAATAGCCGGAGAAGAGCACGCGCTGCTCGCTATCGCGGACCGCAATCAGCACCCGGCCCGTTCTGGACTGCACGATCCAGCGGCACAGCAGGTAGGCGGTGCCGAGGCAGAGCACGGTGAGGATGTAGAGCGCCCGCTGCGTGCCCGGCTCGCTCAGCCGAAATCCTAGCAACTGCTTGAAGTCGGTCAGGCCGTTGGTCCCGCCGAGATTCGTTTCGTTCCGGTTGAACACCAGCCAGGCACAAAGCGCCAACGCCTGCGTGATGATTGCGAAATACACCCCCTTAATCCGGCTGCGAAATGCCAACAACCCAAATACGAACGCAACCACGGTCGGCACCAGCACCGCCGCGATGACCGCTACGGGAAAACTATAAAACGGCTTCCAGAACAGTGGCAGCTCTTTGACCTGATTCCACACCATGAAATCCGGCAGCGCGCTGCCGTAGACGCTTTCGGATCCAATGGTCAGCATTAAATGCATGCCGATCGCGTAGGCGCCCAGACCGAAGAACACACCGTGCCCCAGACTCAGGATACCCGTGTAGCCCCAGATTAGATCCAGGCCAATGGCGAGAATTGCAAAGCAAAGAAATTTCCCAAATCGGTTCAACGCGAAGTCCGACACGTGCAGCCATGAATCTGTCTCGGGCAGGACGTTGAGCAACGGCAGCCCGACCAACAGCACGAATCCAGCGAGCCAGAAAAAAAGCCCCTCCCGCTCCCGCTCGTGCTCTCCTGGACCAAGCGTCAGCATACCTACCTCGCCAGACGTGAGGCGAAAGGCGTGAGGCGCCACCCGGCGCAGGCAAGCGACGCCGCACAAGCAGCGCGATACGTCAGGTTAGGTATCAGCATGACGGCCCTTAATAGTAAATAATCCGGACGGGCGACGCTGCAAGAAGACAACGACAAGCACAAGGATCAGCACCTTACTATAGACCGCGCCAAAGCTCGGCTCGAGCAGCTTGTTTAAGCCGCCGATGCCAAGCGACGCCACGATCGTTCCCATCAACTTGCCGACTCCCCCAGTCACCACGACCATGAACGAGTCCACGATGTAGTTCTGCCCCAGACCCGGCTCGACGTTGCCGATCAGCGTCAGCGCACAGCCAGCGACCCCCGCAAGGCCGGACCCAAAGGCGAAGGTGTACGCGTCCACTTTTCTCGTCGGGATGCCGAGACAGGAGCTCATGTCGCGATTCTGCGTCACCGCGCGGACGCGCAGGCCGATGCCGGTCCGGAAGAGCAGAAAATAAATCCCACAGACACAGAGAATCGAGAGTAGGATGATAAAAATCCGATTATATGGCAGATAGACGCCGACCATGGCCTGCACGCCGCCGCTCAGCCAGCTTGGCGCCACCACGGAAGTCAAATCGCCGAAATAGACGCGCGCGGCCTGAATCAGCACGAGACTCACGCCCCAGGTTGCCAACATCGTTTCCAGCGGTCGCCCGTAGAGAAAGCTGATGACCGTGGCCTCGAGAATCAAACCAAACACGGCCGCTACCAGAAACGACACCGGCATGGAGACGAGAAAATAATAATCGAAGGCGCCCGGCGGCAGATAGGCCTTAAAACATTCCTGCGTAACGAAGGTCGCGTAGGCGCCGACCATCATCAGCTCCCCATGCGCCATGTTGATGACGCCCATGAGGCCGAACACGATGGCCAGCCCGAGCGACATGATTAACAAAATGGAACTGAGACTGATGCCGCGGAAGATCGTCTCAAAGGCGCCGGCCCAGGAAGCCCAGATATCGATCTGCTCGATGGCGGCGCGCGCCGCGCTCGCGACCGCCTGGTGCTGTGCGGTCGCGCTGCCGTCACTCCCCTGCTGGAGTAGTTCCTTCAGGGCCGGCACAGCGTTCTGGCTGCGCAGCTCGCCGAGCTTGGTCGCGGCGGTGATTTGGTCATCTGGATTCGTAGAGGCCAGCTGGAGCAGCGCGATGGATTCTTCGATCGCATACCGCACCCAGCGATGCGGCTCGTTTTCAAGGGCGGCCTCAAGCCAAGGAATTGCACCCGGCTTGCCTGCGCTCCCAAGGTCGGCCGCGGCCGAGCGGCGCTGATCCACATCGGGACTGGACAGATTAATGCGATTTTTGAGCTGGTCCATGAGTGGCTTGAGGGCCAGTCGGACGGACCGGTCGGCGCTGTCGCGGATTGCTTCGAGCTTCAGAAGCAGTGACGGGTCGCCGCGCTCGCTCAGGAACAGCACGGCGGCTTCTTGTGTGGACTGGTCCTCGCTTGACAGGTCGGCCAGCGCCTGGTCGATTAAAGACACCGGAGGGGCCGCCGGTTTGACCCGTGGCCCCTCCGCTGCTGCAATCTCCGTCCCCCAGCAGAAGCAGACGAGAACTAGACCGATCAGACTCCGGAGGAGCATTCCCTCCGAAAGTCGTGATTCACCCATTCATGCCTTCTTCTGATAGGTTCCCTGGTGACCGATCCAGTCGCATCCTTTATCAGGGCTGGTGTACTCGCTCCAGGGCTCCGGCTTCACGAGACCCTTCGAACGAGACACGATCTTGAATTGCCCATCCTTCAGGATTTCACCGATCAGCACCGGTTTGTTCGTGTGATGGTTGGCTTCGTCCATCTTGATTTCGCCGCCCGGCGCGAGGAACTTGCTTCCATAGACTGCCTTGCGGACCTTGTCCACCTCGGTTGAGCCAGCCTTCTCGACCGCCTGCTTCCAGATATGGACACCGAAGTAGGCCGCCTCCATTGGATCGTCAGTGACGCGTTTCTCGCCATCTGGCAGATTGTTCTTCTTGCAGTAAGCCTTGAAGTCGGCCACGAACTTTTTGTTTTGCGGCGTGTCCACGCTCTGATAGTAGTTCCACGCGGCCAGATGTCCGACCAGCGCGGTGGTGTCCATACCACGCAACTCGTCCTCCGCTACGCTGAACGCCATAATCGGGGCGTCTTCCGCGCGTAGGCCCTGATTCGCGAACTCCTTATAAAACGGCACGTTGCTGTCGCCGTTGATCGTGCTGATCACCGCCGCCTTGCCGCCGGCCGCAAACTTCTTCACCTTCCCGACGATCGTCTGGTAATCCTGGTGATGGAATGGCGTGTACTCCTCCATGATGTCGGCAGCCGGCACCTTCTTGGCCAACAGCATCGCGCGGAGGATTTTGTTCGTCGTCCGCGGATAGACGTAGTCCGTGCCGAGCAAGTAGAACTTCTTGTACCCACCGCCTTCCTTGCTCATCAGATATTCCACTGCCGGGATCGCCTGCTGGTTCACCGCTGCCCCAGTGTAAAACACGTTGTGGGAGCACTCCTCGCCCTCGTACTGCACCGGATAGAAGAGCAGTCCATTGTTCTTCTCGAAGACCGGTAGCACGGACTTCCGACTGACTGAGGTCCAGCAGCCGAACACCACAGCCACCTTGTCCACTACGAGCAACTGCTTGGCCTTCTCAGCAAAGAGATCCCAGTTGGACGCTGGGTCGACGACAACAGGCTTGATTTTCCGGCCCATCACGCCGCCTTTGGCGTTGATCTCCTCCACCGCCATCAGCACAACGTCCTTCAGCGAGACTTCGCTGATCGCCATCGTCCCGGAGAGCGAATGCAGGATGCCGATCTTGATCGGCTCCTTGTCCGCGGCATAAGACAACGCCCATCCGCCCAGGTTGCCGAGCAGCGAAGCGACCCCAGCCGCCGCCACGACCCGCCCGCTTTGCGCCAGAAACTCGCGGCGCGACGAGCCGGCCGCTGTGGTCATTGTTGTCTCGACTGCGTTTTTCACGAGATCAGATTTTGTCGACTCAGGACTTGATTTCATCTCAGACTCCTTGCACACGCAACAGGTGTGCGGCTTTAGTTCATAATGTCGTCCCCGGCAAGCTCAGTACTGGAGCTGCAAGGCCAGCTTGAGGCTATGCACCTGCTCCCCTGTCGCCGTGGGCGCGTAGTTCAGGGCCTTGGTGGCGAGATCGCCATACTGCCAGAAGGCTGACACGCGCGCGTTGTGGCCGTCGATGATGTAGTTCACGCCGAGTTCCGTTTCCTTCCGTGTACTGCTCTCGCTCGGCTGAACCCAGGTATACCGTCCATAGGGCTGGAATTTCCCAACCCCCACCGTGTCCGGTAACAGATATAACGCATACGCAGTAAAGGAGTGACCATCGAACATACAGAAGCAGCCGTCTGCCGCGGAGCCGCCGCTATACGCACGTTGTTTGTTGTAATTGGCGAAATACTCCTTGTACTCCGCGTTGATCGTGAGCACGCCGTCGTTCGGAAGCACCTTCTCGAACAGGAGGTCCGCGATGAACGCGGTGAAATCGGACTTGGCGGTAAACGTGCCGGCGCCGTCCTTCTGATGGTTCGCCCCGACCCCCAGCGCGAGAATATCGCCAGCCTTCCCATAGTAAGTCCCGCTGGTGTAGTAGCCAGGATTCTTCTCCGGGTTCAGGAAGTTGTAGGTCAACCGTCCCGCATACATCAGGCTGCCCTGTTGGTTGGGGCCTACTCCACTCGCTGATTGCAGCCCCGTGTACACCCCCAGGCTGTATTGCAACTGCTTGCCCCCTGGGTTGACTTCCCCCCAAAACACCGCGCCGTTGTCGCGGCCGTAGAGTCCGGCTCCGCCCTTGCCGAAGTTCCCGCTGAAATCCGCGGAGTTGAACGGCGTCTTGAATCCGTCGTAGAGCGCCATATAGAACGGACCGTTGAGTTCGCCGCGCTCGCCTGTCACCAGTAGGCGTCCGACCCAGAGATTGATCTGCGGGCTGTACTCGAACTTGCCGATTGCATCGAGCAAGCCGAGCGTGGAATTCCCGCCGTAGAAATTGGCCGTGGTGCCAGTCCGCGAGGCGGTATTACCCCCCGAACCCAATCCGTTGATGGAGCCGGGGCAGTTGAAACATTCGGTGTTGACCTCGAACTTGAGATATTTGTTGAGGGACCCGTTTAGATAAAAACGCTGGAAGTCAATGCCGAATCGGTTGCTGTAGCCCCTGCCATTCGCCGCCCCATTTTCTTGGGCGGCGAACGATGACTTGATTCCCAGTCCCAGGCTGATCCACTTATCCGGATCGTCGCTTTTGATCTTGCCGTCCGCATGGGCGCTGGACGGCGCGGCCGCCATCCCCATCAACAGTGCCATGATCGCCCAGGCAGCCACCGCACGCCGCGCGGCCCTTCCCTTACCTGTCTGCCATACTTCCATGTCCGCACCCTCCCATTGCTCGTTCGCTCAGTTTGTTGCTTCGTTCGTCGTCACGCCCGCCCAAGCAGAATCACCCGCTCGATCCTGCTTTGCTGGGGTGACAGGCAAAAAAAAACGCCCTCCTGGTCCTTCATGGACCAAAAGGACGTCAATGTCCCTTCAAGGCCGGGGAACGCGGACGCCGTTGTCCCTCCCCAGTCGTAATACCAAACGGGGGTACTTGTACCAATTCGCGAACATACTGTCAATAACTGATTGCAGGCTGAGTTTGGGCTCTCCCTGCCACCGTCTTGTGCTAGACTACGGCCGCCATGCAACCCGCTCACGCAATACCGGTCCGGTCTGCCTCCATCCTGCTCGCCTGCTTCATCGCGACCGGATGCGCGTCAGCGCCCCCCGCCGGGCCGGCGATTCACGACAGCCCTCGCGGCGCCATTTTCTTGGAACCGATCCGGACCAAGCCCCTTCAAGCCACGCATCCCGTCACGATCGAGGCGGGCATCATCGCAAAGGCATTGCGCGGGATCCAAGTGCGAGACGACAGGAGCACGTTGCAGTTCCTGTTCGGCTCCCGTCCCGAGCCGGTGCGCGCCTTTTCTGACGAGGAAGCGGATTTTTTCGCCCCCTGGATCTCCATCGCGCTGGCCAAGGCCTCCCCCGGGCAGCAAGTCGCATTCCGACTCAACCAGGCGGACCCGCTGCCCGATCTACGGCAGGAGAGCGCCGCCAAGGCCCCTCCGGGTCCGACAACCACAGCGCCCGAAGAAATCACCTCGGGGGCCCTCTTCGTCCATGGCCGCTCGCTGCACATCCACCTGACGCAGTTTCGATCTGGGATTCAACCCCGGTCTCGGATTGATGGGCCCAACCGCCAGTATGTCGACCGCACCGGCTTGACCGGCCGCAAACTCGAGTTCGTCCCTAGGGAGGCAGAACGGCCGGAAGCCTTCCGCTTGGGAGAGGCCGAGTTTCCCACGCTGGTCCTCGATTACGACCTGCTGGCCAGACTGCCGGAACAGCCGGTCGCTCCGACGCCGGTACCGGCCATCACAAGCCCAGCCACACCAGCCGATCCGCCGGCTGCCCGAGCTGCAGATGTCGAAGCGCTCAAGAAGGAATTGCAGGAGATCAAGCAGCAGCTGAACGAGCAGCAATCAAAGACAGGCAGTCCCAAGTCGAAGAATAACTCCACCCCCTGACGTCACCCGACATCAATCAATTCCTTGTTCAGCAATACGACCTGCCGCGACAGGGGTTCACGGAAATTCATTCTGCAGTAGCAGGCATAGGTCACGTAGGTATCTTGCAGGCAGTAGTCGGCGATCGCCCTCCCTTGTCCCTTCGCCCACATCTCGGCCACCTGCTTGCCGCTACCCGATTTTGTCTCAACGTTGAGCGCCCGCGCCAGCACGTCCAGCTTGACCCACCCGCGCGTGTCCCAGTTGGACCAGATCGCCATTGTGTCGTAGACGGGTTCGGTCCTGAATTTCACCAGTGAAATGTCGCTCGTCGGCTTGACCTGATGGATGATCGAGCGCTTTTTCAGAAACGGCAGGTCGAATCCGAGTCCGTTGTGCGTAATATAGAGGGCAGGCCTGATCTGCCCCAGCTTCGCCCAGAACTGCCGGAGCAGTTCCTTTTCGTTCGCACCATACCAGGACACGGCGCCATGCGCCTCCATGGCATCGGTCAGCACGATCAAGCCAATGCAGACGATCCGGCTGTAGGTCCCATCGAAGGACGACTTTTCATACTGCTCGTCTTCCGCCCGCTGCCGCTGAGCTGCCTCCGCGTGCTCGAAGAGATCATCCCTACCGGACGCATCAGGCGTGCCCACCGGCACCCCCACAAGTGTCGCCCACTCTTCACGCGGCGCCTGGACTGTCTCGATATCGAGTACAACTTTCATGGATGACTCATCAGGTATTCGGGGTACAGGGCGAGGAGCAATAGCCCCTGCGACTTCTCTCCGCACACCGTACGCTGCATTCCTCACTCCTTACGGATGTTGAAGCGCCTCGATCAAAGCACGGTCCGCCGACAGAAATTCGTAGGCCGACATTTCCTTCGGCGTGACCCAGCGAATCTCATCGCAGTCCAACGGCTGCGCCTTGCCCCGCCTGATCGCGCAGCGGAAGAAATGCAGCTCGACCGTCCTGCCCGGATAGTCGTGCCGGATCGTGCGCAAGAGAGTCGGCGCCATGACGTCCACACCCAACTCTTCGCGCAGCTCGCGAAACAGACAGGCCTCCAGGGATTCGTCCGCTTCGCGCTTACCGCCGGGGAACTCCCACAGGCCGCCGAGATGCGTGTCCGCCTTGCGCCGAGCGATCAAATAGCGCCCCTGCCGACAGATCAGACCGGCCGCCACCTGAATAACGGGTGAGGAGTGCGGCGGACGGGGCGAGGAATTGAGTACGGCCCGCTTGCGATCGTTCTTACGCCTCACTCCTGACCCCTTACCCCTTCCCGCTCCCATCGTACGGATAGGTCTTGCAAAAATCCTTCATGGGGCACAGGAGACAGTAGGGGTCGCGGGCCGTGCAGATCATGGCACCGAAATCCATCAAGGCCTGATTGAAATCGTACCCCTGTCCCTTTGGAATCAACGCCTCCGACAGGGCCCACAAAATATTTTTCCGGTTCTTGGGATTGCCGGTCCTCATGAACACACGGTGAAGCACTCGCATGACATTGGTATCCAGAATCGGCGCATCTTCGTTGAATGCGAAGGAGCGGATGGCTCCCGCCGTGTACCGGCCGATCCCCTTAAACGACAACAAGTCGTCAGGATCGCGCGGCAGCTGGCCGCCGTACCGTGCAACCGTCTCACACGCGATGCTGTGCAGGCGGAGCGGGCGGATGTTGTAGCCGAGCGGATACCAGGTCTTTTTGACCTCGTCCGGCTTCGCCCCGGCCAGCGATTCAAAGGAGGGATAGCGGTCAAGAAACTCGTGGTACTTGGGAATGACACGATCCACTTGCGTCTGCTGCAGCATCACCTCAGAGACGAGAATTTTGTAGGGATCAGATGTGCGCCGCCATGGCAAATCGCGGCCGTGTTGCGCGTACCACCTCAGCAGCCGACGCTGGAACCGCCGCTTGTCAGCAGCCGTCACTGGGAGCACCGGCCGGCGCGACGAAGTCCGTGTCCGTACCGCGGTTTTCCGTGCCATCTCAGGCCGTCACCATACTCCCCGCCTCGCACGCGAATCAACCGCTGGCGACGAACGCGGCCTGCGTTCACTGAAGGGGGAGCCGGTGGTGCGCCCGGCTGGAATCGAACCAGCGACCCCGAGCTTAGAAGGCTCGTGCTCTATCCAACTGAGCTACGGGCGCAACCCTGTCGAACCGCGACACCTTAGTTCGTGCTCAAACGCCACGGCCTGTCGGTGGACCTGGCGCGGCACTGCCCGAGGGAATATGCCAGGATGTTTCAGTCGCGCCAAACGACGACTGCGCGGGACGTGCAAGTGCCAACGATACCGGTAGCTGCGCTGAACGAAACCTACACTCTCCTCACAATACCCACACGCGACGTGAGGAGTGGTCGGGGCGAGAGGATTTGAACCTCCGACATCCTGCTCCCAAAGCAGGCGCGCTACCAGGCTGCGCTACGCCCCGATCCATAGCTCGAGCATCGGCAGTGGCATTAGCCGACAGGCTCTCGCTACCCCATCCCGCAAACGCTACAATCCTACGCCAAATACGATTGCTGCTCGTTCGTATTTCATAGCGACTTCAGAAACTCTTTCAGTTTCCCAAACGCCCGCCCCCGATGGCTGATGCGATTCTTCTCATCCGGCGTCAACTGGGCTAACGTCCTGCCGAGATCGGGCACGAAGAACACTGGATCGTACCCGAATCCCTGCGTTCCAGCCGGCGCGTCCGCGATTTCGCCCTCTAGCGCGCCATCGAGTACCGTCACGCGTTTCTCGCCCGGACGGGCCAGCGCCGCCACTGTCACAAACCGCGCGCTGCGCTTGGCACGGGGCACCCCATTGAGTTCCTGGAGCAACTTACGACAATTGTCGTCGTAGGTCGCTTTTTGCCCTGCGTACCGGGCGGCATGCACGCCGGGCCTCCCGCCCAGTGCGTCCACCATCAGGCCCGTATCGTCAGCCACTGCCGGCAGCTTCGTATAGTCCGCGATGGCCCGGGCCTTCTTGATCGCATTTGCCTCGCAGGTTGCGCCATCTTCCTGCACCTCCGGCGCATCCGGAAATTCCTTCAGCGTTCGGATCGTGATGCCCAGATCGCCCAGCAGCGCCGCCAGCTCACGCCCCTTGTCTCTATTCTGCGTGGCGAGCACGAGTTCCTTGAGCAATCGTTAGTCGTTATTCATTAACCGTTATTCGCGAGAAAAATTATCCAGCGTCTTTCCCCGAATGACGAATTACGAATGACGTCCTTCTCCGCCTACTCCAGCTCGCCAATCAAATCTTTTTGGAGTTCGACCAGCCCCTTGATCGCCTTCCAACCAAGCGCCAAAAAATCGTCGAAATCCTGCTTGTCGAAGGGGACTCGCTCCGCCGTGCCCTGCACTTCCACATAGCGCCCGCGGCCGGTCATCACCAGATTCATATCCACTTCAGCCTTCGAATCCTCCTCGTAGGCCAGATCCACTAGCACCTCGCCGCCCACGCGTCCGACGCTGATTGCCGCCAGATAATCCGTCAGCGGCCGCTTCTTGATCAGTTCCTTTTTTTTTAGCACGGCCAGCGCATCCGCCAGCGCGATAAAGGCGCCGGTGATGGATGCCGTGCGCGTGCCACCGTCCGCCTGGATCACGTCGCAGTCGATCCAGATGCTCCGCTCACCCATCTGCGTCATATCGGTCACAGAGCGCAAGGCCCGCCCCACGAGCCGCTGGATTTCCAGCGTCCGCCCACCCTGCTTGCCTTTCACCGCTTCGCGCGGCGTGCGCTCGTGCGTGGCGCGCGGGAGCATTGCGTACTCGGCCGTGACCCAGCCGGAGCCTTTGCCCTTGAGAAAGGGCGGGACTTTTTCCTCAACCGAGGCGGTGCAGATCACTTTCGTCCCGCCCATCTCGATCAGCACCGAGCCCTCCGCGTGCTTGATAAAATGGCGGGTGATTTTGACCGGACGGACTTCGTCCTTCTTCCGGCCGTCGAACCGCTGCAGGGGCGCCCCGGGGGTCATGCTTTCCTTTTTCATACAGGCCTGATTATAAAGGAAACTCCAAGGGAACGGAAGAAAAAGCGGGCTGACTGGAAAATATAAAGTAGGAGTTTCAACTGCCCGTTATGTCTCGGCGCGGCGATGCTCCTCGCTACTCAGCACCATATCGATGGTGCAGGCGGCCGGTCCGGCGCGCTGCTGCCATGCATTAGTCGCTGCGAGGGAACGCGCCACTGCCTGCACAATTTTGATCAATCCGAGCAGCAGTTGATCGATCTAGGAGCGTCAATAGTCTGCCACGGAAAATTTATGCGTCACGCCCTAGCGAGGCGGCGACTCTTCTGCTCTCTGCCTGCTAAATTCAGGAGTACCGCCCGCCCCAGCCCCTAGAGGTGGCGAGGGAAAATAGTTCCGGCCGATACGCATTGCTGTGGGATCAAGCGGTCGTGTCCGACCGCGTTCGCGCAGAGCATCACTGCACCCTGCGTACCGCCAGAGACTTGGCAGGCACAAAAGAACCAGTTACTGGGGGAACGCCCACATAACAGGAGGGACTCGAGCCCTCAGGCCCTTGGTTCATAGCCCAAAGTGGAGCTGAGCCACCGTTCGATGTCATGGATGGATACGCCCTTGCGGCAGGCATAGTCCTCCGCCTGATCACGCCCAATGCGGCCGACCGCAAAGTACTTCGCCTGTGGATGCGCAAAGTAGAGCCCGCTCACGGAGCTGGCCGGGAACATAGCGTAGCTTTCTGTGAGCGCGATGCCCGTTTGCTTCTCGGCCTGCAGCAGATCAAAGAGCGGGCGCTTCTCAGTATGATCCGGACAGGCCGGATAGCCGGCAGCCGGACGGATGCCGCGATACTTTTCACGGATCAGATCCTCGTTGGACAGCCGTTCGTCTTTACCGTAGCCCCACTCGTCGCGTACCTGCTTGTGCAAACATTCGGCAAAGGCCTCGGCCAGACGGTCCGCCAGCGCCTTGACCATGATCGAATTGTAATCGTCATGATCTTTCTCATATCGCGCACAGAGGATCTCGCTCCCGATACCGGTCGTGACGGCAAAGGCACCCAGATGATCGGCCACCCCAGAGGATTTAGGCGCGATGAAATCCGCCAGCGCTTGGTTCGGCTGCCCGGCCGGCTTCTCCGCCTGCTGGCGGAGCGTGCGGAAGGTCGTCAGCACTGTGTTGCGCGACTCGTCGGTATAAACTTCGATGTCGTCACCGACACTGTTGGCCGGAAAGAACCCGTACACCCCCCTGGCCGTCAGGAGCTTGCCCCCAACGATCTCCGTCAGCAATGTCTGCGCGTCACGGAACAGTTCAGCGGCCTTTCCCCCGACCGTGCGATCATCCAGAATCTGGGGATACCGTCCTCGCAATTCCCACGTATGGAAGAACGGCGACCAGTCGATGAACGGGACGAGCTGGGCGAGCGGAAACTCGTCGAGCGTCCGCAGACCCGTGGACGCAGGCTTTAGCACGTCCGCTGGCTTCCAGTCGATGACTGTCCGGTTCGCTCGCGCCTGCTCCAGTGTGCGCAGCGTCGTCTTCGCCTGCCGAGCGTCGTGCGTCGTCCGAATGTCGGCTTGTTCCTGGCGGACTTTCTCAACAAACGGTGTGCGCTGGTCCTTACTGATCAGTTGCCCGACCACGCCGACTGCGCGCGACGCATCCAGCACATGCACGACCGGCTGCTCGTAGGCCGGTGCGATCTTCACCGCCGTATGGGCCTTGCTCGTCGTGGCGCCACCGATCAGCAGCGGCACGGCGAAGCCCTCCCGTGACATTTCTTTCGCGACGTGAACCATCTCATCGAGCGAAGGCGTGATGAGTCCGCTCAGACCGATCAGCGTCGCGCCCTTTTCCTTTGCCGTCTTCAGAATTTTCTCGCACGGCACCATCACTCCGAGATCAATGACCTCGTAATTGTTGCACCCGAGCACGACGCCGACGATGTTTTTACCGATGTCGTGCACGTCGCCCTTGACTGTCGCAAGCACGATGGTGCCGTGCGACCGGCTGCCGCCGGATGCCTTCATCTCCGCTTCCATGAACGGCAGGAGCTGGGCCACCGCTTTTTTCATCACGCGGGCACTTTTGACGACCTGAGGCAGAAACATTTTGCCCGCACCGAACAAATCGCCCACAACGTTCATCCCGGTCATCAGCGGGCCTTCGATGACGTGAAGTGGTTTGGCGTACTGCGTACGTGCCTCCTCAACGTCAGCCTCAATGTAATCGGTAATGCCCTGCACCAGCGCATGCGACAGGCGCTCCTCAACCGTGCCCTTTCGCCAGGCCTCGTCCTTCACGACGGTCTTGCCCTGCTGCTTCACCGTCTCGGCAAAAGCGACAAGCCGCTCCGTGGCATCCGGCCGCCGGTTCAGCAGTACGTCCTCGACCAGCGTGAGCAAATCTTTTGGGATTTCCTCATAGACCGCGAGCTGCCCTGCATTGACGATGCCCAGGTCGAGACCGGCTCTGACCGCGTGATAGAGAAAGGCCGCGTGCATGGCCTCGCGCACCACATTGTTCCCGCGGAACGAGAACGAAATATTACTCACCCCGCCGCTGACCTTGCAGCCCGACAGATTGGCCTTGATCCAGCGCGTGGCCGCGATGAAGTTCACGGCATAGTTGTTGTGCTCCTCGATCCCCGTGGCCACCGTTAAAATATTCGGATCGAAGATGATGTCCTCAGGAGGAACTCCGACCTGATTCTTCAGAATGTCGTAGGCGCGCCGGCAAATCTCAATCTTTCGTTCGAGCGTATCCGCCTGTCCCTGCTCGTCAAAAGCCATGACGATCATGGCAGCGCCGTGGCGGCGAATCAGCCTGGCCTGTCCGATGAAGGCCGCCTCACCCTCCTTCAAGCTGATCGAGTTGACGATGCACTTGCCCTGGACGCACTTGAGCCCCGCCTCAAGTACCGACCACTTGGAACTATCGATCATGATCGGCACGCGGGCAATGTCTGGCTCTGAGGCGATCAGATTCAGGAACGTCGTCATGGCCTTCTCGGAGTCGAGCAGGCCCTCGTCCATGTTTACGTCAACGATCTGCGCCCCGCCCTCAACCTGTTGCCGGGCCACGCCCAGCGCCGCTTCGTAGGTGCCGGCAAGGACCAGCTTGGCGAACTGCGGCGAGCCGGTGATATTTGTCCGCTCCCCGACATTCACGAAGTTCGCCTCGCGCCGAATTGTCATTGCCTCCAGCCCGCTCAACCGCGTGCAGGGCTCCGGCTTCGCCGGTACGTGCGGCGCGCGGTCACGCACGACGGCCGCGATCGCCTGGATATGCTCCGGCGTCGTCCCACAGCAGCCGCCGACGATGTTTACCCACCCGTTGGCGGCAAACTCTTGCAAGTCACCAGACATGACTGCCGGTGTCTCGTCGAAGCCACCAAAGGCGTTCGGCAGGCCGGCATTCGGGTAGCAACTGATATAGGCCGGCGCAATCTGCGCCAGCTCCTCCAGGTACGGGCGCATTTCCTTTGCGCCCAACGCGCAGTTGATCCCCACGCTAAACAGCGGTACGTGCGAAATGGAATTCCAGAAGGCTTCGATCGTCTGCCCGGACAGCGTCCGGCCGCTCTTGTCCGTCACGGTGACAGACACCATCACCGGTAGGCGCGTACTGCTTGCTTCAAAATAGTCCTCGATGGCGAACAGCGCGGCCTTTAAATTAAGCGTGTCGAACACCGTCTCGCACAACAGGACGTCTACCCCCCCGTCCACGAGCCCACGAATCTGACTCGTGTAGGCCGCCACGAGCTGATCGTAGGTCACTGCCCGGTAGGCGGGATTGTTCACGTCCGGCGACAGCGACGCCGTCCGGTTCGTGGGCCCCATGGCGCCGACCACGAAGCGCGGGCGCGACGAGTCCTTCGCCATCGCTGCATCCGCTGCCTTGCGCGCGACGCGCGCCCCCGCGAGATTTAGATCATAGGCCACTGATTCGAGCTTGTAGTCAGCCAGGGAAATGGATGTCGCGTTGAACGTGTTCGTTTCGATGAGATCCGCGCCGGCATCCAGATACTGCCGATGTATCCCCTCGATAATGTCCGGCTGCGTGAGGCAGAGCAGGTCGTTGCACCCCTTCAGGTCGTGCGAGTGCCGGGCGAACAGCTTCCCGCGGAAGGCAGCCTCATCCAGCCTGTGCTTCTGGATCATCGTCCCCATCGCCCCGTCCAGAATGACGATACGTTTGCGGACGAGTGCTTCAAGCTCCGCCACACTCGATCTGACACCGACTGACTTCATAGCGCGCGTCCTAACCCTCTGATCTGTTTGCAATTATTGAAAATGGATCGTTCATCATACGGGATGGACCGCCATCACGCAAGGCATGGCAATTGACAAGATTTTTGATGGACCTTAGGATGCAATCGACGTGGAACACTCGATGCGCACCTTCATCCCTCAGTGCGTAGTGTATGCGCTCCTGGCCGCAGGAATTCTGCTTGCCACAGTGCCTCTTCCTCCGGCATCCGCCGCACCCTATTTTCAAGACGGGTTTCTGGGGCTGACGCAGACCGAGGTGCGCGCAAAATTAGGCCCCCCGCAGGCGGTGCGCGACAAGAAATCCGCGCTTCGGTTTTACCGCTACTATGCGTTTACCGACTGGGAAAATTCCTACAAGAAGCAGGTGGGGCCGCAGAACGGCGAGGATGTCTACACTTACAAGCGCGATGGGACCGACGTGCGCTATTCGTTTGCCTATGTGACTGATCCGGACGATCTCGCTGAAACGCCGACAATGACCGTCAACCTCGTGGATGTCGAGTTCAGTCCGCCGGTGCCGCTATCGAAGATTGCCCTGCTGGTCCCGGAGTTCAAGCCGCCGGTCGAGCCGACCGCACCAACCTTCCGCTCCAATGTTATGGTACTGCTATTCGCCGGTACACCCTCGGCGCAGGCCCGCGCGATCGTACGGGAACCCGGCCGTGAAAAGCAGGACTGGTCGCTGGCCTTTCAGATGTACGCATTGCAAGGACTGCCTGAATATCTCACGCCACAGGCGCCGGTCGACCGGATGGAAATCAGCGTGCAGAGCGTGCAACTAGTGCGCGACCGCCAACGCCACACGCACCAGCCGATCATGAATCCCTTCTCAAAGGAGTTTGCCCGGCTCCCGCCGCCCGCGAAGCCAGCGAAGAAAATTCCCGTGCCCCGATATGCCGATTAGTGCGGCTTGATTGTTTCTTGAAGCGGTTGCTAGACTGTCGCCATGTCCGTATCCGATTCAACGCTCGTGCAATCGCCCGACGCCCCCGGCACACCATTTTTGTGCCGGAAGCCGGTGCGGATCACCATTTATATCGGCTTCGCGCTGTTTCTACTCGCCATGCTGGCCTTCCGGTTTCTGCCGCGCCTACTGGACCCGACCTTTGAAAAGCACATCGCCCGCGGCGAAGTCATGGTCGGCATGACCAAACAGCAAGTGCTGGAAGCCTGGGGCTCGCCCTATACAATTAATGTCAGCTATACCAAGGACGGTATCCGGCGCGAAGAATGGATTTTTGAAGATTGGCCCAGCTCCTCGCAAGTGAAACATCACTATCTGTACTTCGAGGAGGACGAACTCATCGGTGGCTGGTACCAGGGCAGCCGGACACGCCCACAGGCCAAGGACACGCCACCTGCCGCCTCACTGCCCTCCCCGCAGGGCCGATAAGTTTCAGGACACCGCTTTCGTTTCCAACTGCCTGTCGATGGCCTCAAACAGCGACCGGATGTGCCGGGCGTTCTGACCGAAATCGCTTTTCCCTACGCGGGACGCGGACCGGACATTGATGATCGCGCCGCCATCCTTTTCCTCAATCCGAATCTGCACGTCGTCCACGAACCGGAACAGCCGGCTCGTGACCACTGCGCGAATCACGCCCTGCGCCGCATCCTGCGAAACCAGCGTCCAGCGCGGCAGGGATTCTATCGCCCGGTGCGCGGCTTCGTGTACGCGCGCCTTCCGTTCCGCGTAGCGACGTGGCTGGATGTCCGGATATTCTGGCGTCCGGCCCGTCTCGACAATGTTGATGACCGGCCAGGCGCGTAGGAGCGCACTGCCACCCAACAACACCAGGACTCCTGCAATCACCAGCCACATGGTTTTTGACGATTGCATTTTTCGAGCTTGCCCTCTGAACTTCGCGCTATCTGCGCGCTACGGCGTTTCGGTGATTTGGACACGACGCTCTTTTCCGGGGCCGCCCGAAACCGTCAGTACGCGTTTCCACTCACGGACCTGGTAGATTGCCCAGGCATTCGGCTGGCCCCGGTAAAAGGCATCGGGGTCCTCGCCGCTGGCGTTGCAGTAGATGGGCTCCGTGAAACCTTCGTCGAGCACGTAATCGAGCAGACATTCGCTCGTAAAACCCTTGCCGCGGAGCGCGACATCGGCAAGGAGCGCCAGGATCTCTTCGGGTGTTTGAATCGTCACCGGCTGCATGGCCCAAATCCTACCGATGGCCCCAAAAGGAACGCCCGAATCCCGCAGGGCCATTTCCACCTCCGCCGTCTGTGCGCAGCTTCGTCAGAGCATGGCCCGCAAGCATCACAGCACCTGGCCGCCGTTCGCCGACGGCGCAGCGAGCAGAACCTTTTGAAAGGTCGCTTTGAGCGAGGCAATAGCTGCATGGTCGGCCGATAACACTCCGGCGGCCACCAGCACATCCACGCGCGGAGCCGGATCAAGCCGGAGCAGCGCGGCACGCGTGAGGCCGGGGATCTCCAACGCCTGACAGTAGGTGCCCAGCCAGGATTCGGTGATGACACGCAGGCCCGGATCGGCCACCTTCATGCGGCCCAGCCGGACTTCCTGCAAGAGTTTAATAAGCGGATCGGATTGTGAAATGGTGCTGATGGCTCGCTGTAGACCCTGCTCGCTGCACTCAATTTTCATAAGTTCACAGTGGCCAGTATTCCGTTAGCGGTTTCGAAACTGCCGGCTGAGAACGGAGAACTGAAACCTCGTTGCGCAGCGCATTGGTTAGTTCATGGAACAGGAGCCGGCCCCGCGGGGATCGCCACAGCTTCCGCACGGACCCGATCCCCCTGACGACGTCCAATCACCGGTGGCACCAACGCCAAACGGCGAAAACTGCTTAGCAAGCTTCGTCCCCTTGCACGAGGGACAGGCCGGTGCGGCCACCCCCTGCACGAGCACCTCGAACCGGTGATTGCATTTCTGGCAGAGATATTCGAAAATAGGCATAGGGTCCTTCCGTAAGGCATCTCCATTATAGACAGCACGCCAGCCGTTCGCAACGAGCGAGGGTTCTCATGTATCAGGAAGACAAGACCTTTATCTTCAAATTCCACATGGAAGCTAACTTCCCTGAGGATTACGACGGCGACGAGGACAACCATGGCTGGGCGCAGGATTGGGAAAAGCGGATGAAGCCGGAGTTGACCAAGTTGATCTTCGACTTTCTCCGGCAGCACTCGGCCTGGACTGTCCACGTCCGCAACCGCGGCATCTCGCCGCAAGATGAGATCGAAATCGCCATGATCAAGGATTTCTCCAATCGCTCCCTGGCATGATAATGCCATGACCGTCGGGATCTATGTTCATGTCCCCTTCTGCCGCACGCGTTGCCACTTCTGCGCCTTTTCCTTGCAAATTCACCGGGACGACTGGGCGGCGCGTTATCTCGATGCCGTGTCGCGAGAAATCCGCCTCCACGCGGAGCAGCGGGCATTGGGCGGTCGCCAGCTCGACACCATCTATTTCGGCGGTGGCACACCGACCACACTGACCGCTGAGCAGCTCGTCGCGATTCTCGGGGACGTTCGCGACGCCTTCGGCACCAGGACTGATCCAGAGATCACCGTCGAGGCCCATCCGGACACGGTGTCAGAAGATGGCCTGCGGAAGCTGGCAGATGCCGGTGTCACCCGAATCAGTTTTGGCGCCCAGTCGATGAACGACGAGGAACTGGTACAGATCGGTCGCCGCACGTCCGGCAATCGGACGCAGGAAGCCATCGCGATGGCCCGCCGCGCCGGATTCGCCAACATCAATCTGGATTTGATCTACGGCCTGCAGGGGCAGACGCTGGACGGCTGGCTCGTGACGCTCGAGGCCGTTCTCGCGTTGGACGTAGCTCATGTGTCCTGCTATGCGCTCACGATTGAGGAGAAAACACAATTCCACATTGCCGTGCGCCGTGGCGACGCGATTGAACCGGACGCGGCCCTGCAAAACGAGATGGAGGATGCAGCTGCCCGACAGCTCACAGCGGCCGGCTTCACGCGCTACGAAATTTCCAACTACACCAGGCCGGGTTTCGCCTGCCGGCACAATCTGCTCTACTGGCAGGGGCAGGACTATCTGGGACTCGGCCCCAGCGCGCAGTCCTATCTCGACGGTCAACGGTTTGGCAATGTAGACGATCTGCCATCCTACTGCGAGGCCATCGAGACCGACCGTCTGCCCAGTACCGGCTTCGAAACGCTCAGCCCGGAGCAGCGCCAGCGCGAGCGGTTGGTTTTCGGTCTTCGTCTGGTTGAGGGCCTCGATCTGGCCCTCTTGCCACAGGGCACCGAGCACACCCAATCACGCGAACGGCTGATTCGTCAGGGTCTGCTGGAAGAACGGAGCGGACGAATTAAACTCACCGAGGCGGGACGCCACTACGCGGATTCAGTAGCCGTAGAACTGATCTAGCTATCAGCGATGCAATATAAAATGCAAGGCGGTGTCGGCCAGAATGGCAGCCCAGGCAACACTGTTCAGCGCCACCATCAAACGATCCTTCCCCCACAGATGAAAGAGCGCCAGCGCGATGGCCAGTTGCACCAGCAGCGAAAAGGGCCGGTGGATGAAGTCCGGCATGAGACGCGCCTCGCTGGCCAACGCCGCCATGGCGGCCAGCAGATAACAGACGAGCGCGGCCGCCTGCAGACAGACTGCCGTCGTGCCTTGCGCGCGACGCACTACGCGCACCATGGCCCAAGTGAGGCACACAATGACGATCAGCATCAGCAGCGGAAACAGCGGCCAGACGACGTACGGGTCGAGATACCAGGGATTGGCTTCCACGTCAGTGCCTCCTTGGGGATGGTCGGCACTCTAACAACCGCGCTCATGTGAGTCAATCAGTGGCCTGACATTCTTGACAAAGAACCGGGTGTGGCGTAGGAATGAGGCCCCCCGTTGCGTGAGGACCTGCCGATGCCCGTCAACATGGACCCCAAAAAACGGCTGAAGAAACCGGCAGCCCAGGCTCCGTCTGCCGCTGAACAGCCCTCGGCCCACCCAAAGGACCTCGGTGAAGAAACCCCGGAGGACAAGGAAAAGGCGTTAGCCGACGCCGAGTGGAAGAACCTGTGGGATGCGACCGAGGTCATCGATATGGACAAAGTTTGACGAGTTCCTCCACTCCTTCCTCCCGCGCGCTGTATTATCCCTTCCATCTCTGCCACAAACAGACGCTCGCGCGACTGCTCGACGACTATGCTGCCATTCACTTTCGCGATTACATGGCCCTGCAACTCACGCCGATGAGCGGCACCACCGCCTACAACGACCGTATGGGACAGTTTCATCCCCAGCTCGTGACGGCAGGCCGCATCGTGCAGGGCTATTCAGTAAGCGGACCGCTGGATGCCGAGATTACGGCCGCCGTCGACCGGGACCTGGCCGATTCATCATGGCGCACCCGCTTTCACAACGGCCTACGCGACGACCGCCGGTTCCAGCGCGGCCTGTTCGAGCTTTCACACAGCATGGCGATCGGCGAGGCGACGGCTCCAGGCCCCTCGGTGCTGCTGCGCCTACTAGAACCAGCTCGCGCCATGCATGCCTGCTCGGTCGATCGGCTGCAGACGCTTTGCAGCCGGGTCCCGTCACCAGACGAGAGTTACGAATACGAATATGTCCTGGCGCTGGTCAAAACGTCGGCGGCGCTGGCCTATACGATCCGCCTGTGCCGGCAGCACCAGCTCGAGGCCGTCACGGATTCACCGGTGCATTTTCAGTTACTCGAGCGCGCCTGCACACGGGAGGGAATTTCGTTGGAGAATCATCTCCTCAACCGGGACGGATACTGACAGAATTTTGAGGCTGCGGTAAAATAAGTCACCATGGTCGAATCCCCCACCACCTACGCCACACCGGAAACCATTGAAGAGCAAGGGACCGGCACGGGGGACGGACTGGAAGCCAAGGTCATCGTCTACAACTGCGACTGCCACACCTATCAGCAAGTCATCCAGTTGTTTTGCGCCGCCATCCCCGGCATGACGCCACAGAAGGCGTTCGAACTCGCCTGGAAAATCGACCACCAAGGCAGCGCGGTGGTTTTCGAAGGCGCGCGGGACACAGCGGAAAAAATCGCCGCGAAATTGGGGCACGGCGGACTGCGGGTCGCTGTACAATAGCGATCCGCTGTCACGCTGGATGTGTCGTGAGAAACAGGCTACGGACGGGCTAGCGATGCGCGACGCGGCGCACGGAGCGATGCCGCTGCGCCACCCGCCGCACGGCCTTGCGGGTTGCCGCGCGGCGCGCCGCACGGGTCACTTTCCGGGGGGAACGCCGCGCCATGCGCTTCCGCACCACGCGCAGCGGCGGACGGTGAAATGCCGCGGCAGACGGACGGCCGGAACGGCCAAGGCTCTCCCCGCTGTAGACACGCACCTGATAGAGCTCGAACAGCTTATTGATCGCCTTCGGATCCCCTTTGCGGGCGGAGTTCAACAGGCGCCGCCGCTGATTCAGTTCTTCTTCCTCGGTATGCGATGCCGCTCGTCGTTCCATTGCTGCAACCTTTCTACGGAGCATCCTGCACGATGTACTGCTTTCCGACGTACGCATTATATCGTGCAGCCCTCTCATAACAAAGGAATTTACGGTTTTTTACAGAGATTTTTTCAGTTGTGACAATTTTTTCTACATGCCGATATAAATTATTGAAATATAAAGACTTATTGCCTTTGTACGGCCAACTAACCCGCTCTTGAAACCGCCTCTCTGAGCCTGTTTCCACCGCTAGATTGAATGAACGAAAAACTGACCGCGCCGACAACACCCCGGCGGGTGCACGGCTCCGTGCCATCGCGATCAGCCAGACGAGCGGCTTGCGGTATGGCTATGCCGGTGCCATGGCCGGACAGGTCGGTGACTGCAAGGACACACACTGCCACGGCTGCGGAGAAACGCTGCTTAAGCGGAGGAGCTCCACCCTTTTGAACGCAACGGTTGCCCCTCCGGCGCTTGCCCACGGTATGCGATGAGCATGCCTAGCGTGTGGACCTAAAACACTCATTGTCCTCCTGAAAAGCAGCCGCTATAATCTTCTCATTCGGGTTTCTCTCCGGCATGTTCCAAACGGCCGCCCGCGCGGCCGCCGCGAGCGAACGGGTCCGCGTACGCTTTTCGGTACGTTGCGGCCTTGCGCGAGCCTGAACACCGCTGGAGGCCTTTTTCAACATTCTGCATAAGGAGCATATATGCAAGCCACCCCGGCGCCAGAAGTCAAAGACGACCCCAAAGCTCGCGAAGCTCTTCGCAAAGCGTTTGAAAATACCGCCCGCTGGCAGGCCAACTTTAAGGGCTTCACGGCCGACCTAACGGTCAACATGAACGGCAAGGAAGTCAAAGGTGGCCTTACGGTGAAGGGTCCACGCGACCTGACCGTTTCTCTGCCGGACGGCGACATCCAGAAGTGGGCCGAAAACCAGATCGGCATGATCGCCGTGCATCGTGGCCCACGCAGCTTCGAGGAGTCGGACGGCAAGTATGCCCTCACGCTAGGCGACGACCTCAATCATCCGATGGGCCCCAAGCTCTTCATCAATGGGGACGGCATGCAGTCGTTCTATCGAGTCAAGGATGGCCGCATCACGCAGATCAACCGCAAGATGGGCCATGGCGGCGGGCCGCCTTTCGGCTTCACGATCAACGTTGAAGACAGCATGGTCACGAAGGAGAACAAACTCCTCACCACCCGCTACACGGTCTATTACTACTCGACCAAAGACGGCAAGCTGACGAACACGGAGAGCTTCACGGACACGCACGTGCGTGTAGATGCCTCTGATCTTCCAGCCTCCCGTCGGATCATTTCCTACGAGAACGGCGAAGTGGCAGTGAAGTCGCTCACGTTCGCCAATCACAAGATGCTCTAGGGCAACCGATGGACCTTCGCACAAATTATCCGCGCAGCCCTCGCGAGAAAATGGCCGGCTATACCCATCTCGCGCGCATGATCGACAAATGCCGCGCGGTGCTGGCCGGCACGCAGGGCGAATACAAGTACCCCTGCCCGTTGGATCAACGACTTTTGGAATTCGCTGGCATCGAGGCCGGTCAGTTCACGGCCATCGTCCGCGGCGCCAAGGACGACAAAGCCGTGGCCGACTGGTTCAAGGAAACGGCAAAACCTCATAGCGCCGAGGCGATCGAACGGTGGAACCAAGAATTTCTCAATTCCAAGCCAGCTACGGACGACCAGCGTGCCTACCATCGAGGGCAGGTGAACGCGATCGATCCCTCCCGCACCGACATCACCACCTGGGGAGACATGTTAGACCTGGACGAAAACCGTCCGGTTCCCATACGCACAAGGAGTTAACGATGGAATCCTTCAAGTGGCTGAGCCTGTTTACCGTGATCGGCCTGCTGCACAGCCCAACCGTGGCCGTCGCGGAAGATCTTCCGCGCGAAGCGGTCCTGCCGATGCGGCTGGCCGAGAAAGCCGCAGCCGTGGCCGTGGAGAAATGCGCGAAGGATGGCTACAAGGTTACGGCAGCCGTCGTGGACAAGGCCGGCGGCATCCGCGTACAACTGCGCGGCGACGGAGCCAGCCCTCACACAGTGGACAGCAGCCGAAAAAAAGCCTACACGGCCAGCAGCACGGGACGGGCCACCAGCGAGTGGGCGGAACTCATGGTCAAAGCCCCGCACCTGCATTCACTAGGAAAAATGAACGAAAATATTCTCATGCTTGGCGGAGGGCTGCCCATTCAGATCGGCAATGAGGTGGTCGGAGGAATCGGCGTCGGCGGCGCGCCCGGAACCCATTTGGACGACGCCTGCGCTCAGGCCGGCCTCGACGCCATCGGCGCCGCCCACAAGGCACCGGCGGGGCAATAGGATGTCCGCACTACCCTCTTGTCGTTTGTTAGGCCATCCCGTCAAACCACGCCACTACGAGATGACCAAATTGCCCCGCGTCTACGCTATCGGCTAGAAGATTACTTTTCATTCAAGACGTTCGTAATACTATCTAAAGTATCACTTAAGTAAATTTTGGCGCCCCTCCGGTGTCGGCGTGCCTGGGGATCCGCACACTGCTCAGGCTGCACGCCGTGCTTGGTACGATTCCGCACCATGGACCTATAGCATTCCTCGCCCGCGCCGTGGACCCCACCAAGAGGATGGTGGCGCAGCCCTAGATGGAACCCGCTCTGGTCAAGCGTGCAGGGGGAGGAACTATCTCCGGCTATCGCAACCCTTCTCCGCTCATTCCACCCCCGAAGCCGCCGAAGTTGCCGGTGAAGCCGCCCCGACCACTACCCCAATATTCGCCGCGGCGCACTCGGCCATAGGGATGCCGCAGGTCCGGCCGGCTGATCCACCAGAGAAACCAGAGCGCCCCGAAGCTCATCGTGGCCGTGAGAAACACGCCAAAGCCTTTTAACTTATGCTTCGACGGTTCAGCCGCCTTTACGTCCTGCGAGGCGGAGGCGATTGCCACAGCCGCTCGGTAGAGTCCTTCCTCAAACTTCGCGTTCCCAAAGGCCCGCTCCAGATACTGGCTGCTAACTTCCTCCACGATTGCCGGCGTAATGACCGGCACCATGCTTTTCCCTAGCGTCACCGTCGCCTTTCGACTATCAATGACCGCCAGCACGAGCACGCCATGCTCTTTCTGCGCAGAGCCAATACCCCATTTTTGATAGAGCGCCGCCGCATATTCCTGTGCCGAGGCATAGGGCTTCGCTGACGGTACCGTGACGACGACCATTTCCACGCCGGTCTTCCGCTCGAGGTCCTGACAGACTGACCGGATGCGCTCCTTCCAATCGGGCGCAAGGACGCCCGCATGGTCGCTGACGTAGCCCATCGGACTTGGCAACTGTGGGCTGTCTTGAGGCCGGCCCCAAACATTTGTACCAAGAACCACGCACCACGTGCCAAGCACAAAAAGCAGGAAACCCACAGGATAGCGTCGTACGGAAACACTCACGATTGGCCCGCCGTGTCTATAAGCGTCCGCAGCACCGCCTCGTAGCGTTCGAACAGCCGTGGCATCTCCAATGGACCAGGGCTCATGATGCCGCGCTTGAGCTTGAGCGCATCGTGCAGTGCGGACATCTCGACACCCAGTTCGCGCCGCGCCGACTCGATCACAGCCTCAACCGACCGTTCCGGCTGGCGCCCGGCCACCCGCAGCAACCCACGCAGACAGGGCAGCACCGCTGTCAGCGAAAGGGGGATCAGGATCGCCATCGCTTCCGTTGTTCCGCCGCCTTCCACGAACCGTTGCCGCAGCCGCAACAGATTCCCGCGCAATTCCTGTTGGCATTGAAGCTTAAGGTTCGTCTCGTCGATCCGCAACTCAGGGAAAGGATCACGGCCTGCCAGAAGAATATGCTGCTCCTTGATCTCGAGATATTCCAATGGAAACAGGGCCAGTGACGCCTGCAATTCGGCCTTCGTCAGGATCAGCGGTGCGACGATCTGCTCCTTCTGCCAGCGTTTCTTGTGCAGCACGGCATATTGCGCAAGCAGGCCCGGCTCCGACTTTGTGAACAGCAGCAGCAGATTGATGTTGGACCGCCCCGGCAGATACTCGCTACCTGCCGCGCTGCCGTAGAGAATCACTGCTTCAAGCGACTCGCCAAAGAGCTTCTGCGCTTGGACGACCCAGGGCCGCAACAGCGCGCGGACCGATTCAGGAATCTCAGCCATGTTCCACCCGGTTGGCAAACAAATCCGGCAGAAACCCTGCGGCGATCAAGCGGCCAAACAGGCTGAACGGCGCAGTTTCCCGCAAGCCGGCCGTCGTTGCCAACACCCGATACCGCAGCCGCGCGTTCCGATCCAGCGTCTGGAAGACGCGGTTACGCAGAAACGCCAGAAGCGGGTTGGCCGTATTCCAAAAAACCACCTGCTCATCCGCTAGCTTTTGCAACATCCTCACGTGCGGGCGGCGACGGTGCTCAAACTCGCGTAGCGTTGCTGCGGAGACGTCATTCGTTGCCAGCCAGCGCGGAATCAACTCAGCTAGCATCATAGCATCAGCCATCGCCTGCATACGCCCCTGCGACACATGCGGATTCATCGCATGAGCCGCATCCCCAATCAACACTGCCCCATCCGCGACCCAAGAGGACGTTGTTACGCGGCCGGTCGGCATGTAGGCCGTCTGTGTCCAGTCCGTGAGCGTCCGGAATGTGTTTGCAAGCGACGGATCGGCATGAATCCATTTTTTAATCCGCGCGTCAAGCCCCTGCGCCTTGACCTGGTCCATTGATCCAGCCGGGATCATGTCGAACAAATAGACCTTGCGGCCAACGGCTGGGAACAGTCCCAAGATTTCGCCACGTCCCACGAAGTACCGTCCTTCATCCAAACCATCCGGCGAATCCAGCATCGCGATTAGATAGCCTTCGCGATACAGGTGCAGCTTTGTGGGAATGCCAAGCGCCTCGCGGACTTTTGAAAACGCACCATCAGCCCCGATGACCAGCCTAGCTGAGATTGACGCAGGCCGTCCTCCACGCTCAACCTCGACGCCGACGACACGATTCCCCTCGCGCCGCAACCCTCTGAACAAGGTGCCGTAACGGAGCGCGCCGGGGGCTGCCGTTTCCAGCGCCCCCAGAATTGCATGGTGCACGGCATTGGGCAGCGTGACGATCGCACAATTGTAGGGCGGTGGCAACGTGCCGTAATCCGCCGTGCAGAGTTTTTCGCCACCGACCTTGCAAAAATGAAACCGTCGCACGGAGCGTGTCGCGTCAGCCGTCAGTTTGTTCAGCACGCCGAGCCGGTCCAGAATCTGCTGGCCATTGGGCTGAAGGAGTTCCCCTCGCAGGCCGGTCGGTGGCCCCGGCGCCTGCTCCAACACCATATTCTTGATACCCTTCTGTGCCAGCGCAAGGCCGAGCGCAACCCCACCCCCGCCCGCGCCGACAATGACGACGTCCGTCCGTTCCATTACTTCCTGTCTTCGTAGCGAGATGGATCCTTCCACATCGCAAGAAACTTGTCCCGCGCCTTGGCCGTCGTCACCGGATCGTGCAAGACATCCAAGCGCTCATCGTTGTAGCGGTTACCGCTGCCGGTCTGATTCATCGAGCCGGAGGTGTTAAGTTCATCGTCGATAACCGCCTGCTTGAGGTGCATCAGGTTTTCATGCCGGTTGATCTTAATCGGAATGCCGGCCAGTCGCAGAGTTTCCAGCGCCGACTGCTGCTTAGAGTCATTGAGTTTTGCCCGGTCCGTAATGACCCGCACGTCCACGCCGCGCTTTTTCGCTGCCACCAGCTCCTTGACAATCGGCGGGTAGGTAACGCTGTAGATCGCCACAAAGATATACCGGCGGGCCTTGCCGTAAAGCGCCACCAGCTTCTCGCCTGGTAGATCCTCCGGCGCGTAGTAAATGTCGACCGCGGCGGCGGAGACGGCAGTCGGCGCGGCGATCAACAGGCACATCACCAGGCCGAGCACGACCAGCCCTGTTCTCCGCGCTGTTCCCATCAGTCTTGCTCGAACAGATCACGAAAGTGATCTTCAGACTCTTGCCAGGCCTCCGGAGAGGCCTTGATCAACCAGTCTTTCAGGTAGGTTTTTTGCCCTGGTGTCAGCATCTGCTTGATCTGGTACGTGCGCCCCTGCAACGGCTGGAGAAAGCCGGTCTTGCGCGCCGTATCAAGCGTGGCGGTCCGGACATAGACGTTCGTAAACATCGTGGGCGTCTCGTCCTTCCCCTCCCCCTGTACCCAGACGGAGATGAACTTCTCCATTTGCATACCGGCACTGTCCATGGCCGGCTCGGCATCGTGAAAGAGCTCGTTTTCGGATTGATTTAGCGGCGTGGCCTCTGCCGCTTTAAAAAGAAAATTCCGTTTCCACATACCGCGCGCACCCTTGCCTTTCGCAGTTCCCTACTCCTCTGTCATCCTCTAAGAGAAGGACTCACGAAGTCAAGCACGGATAGCCAGCCGCCAGCGTTTCACCCTCGTCATTTTCGAGAATCCTTTTAAGGATTTCCCGCTCCCATCAGGCAATTGCCGCTTCCTTGACAAGGGCGCGGGCTGCTTGCTATCGTGTTGAAATTCTTCAATCATCAAGCCAAGTTGGAGTAATGCAGGTCAAAGTCAACGGGAAGTCAGAAGAGGTCCAGGGAGGCACAATTTTGGACCTTCTGAAAGCCAAAAATATCGACCCGCACATGGTCGCCGTGGAGCTGAACGACGCCGTGGTGGAGCGGGATCATCTGGGCACCACGTCCGTCAAGGACGGCGATGCGTTGGAGTTCCTGTTCTACATGGGGGGTGGCTGGTGACGGTCCAGGCCCACAAGGACATCACGGAGCTGATCGGCAAGACCCCGTTGGTCCGGCTCACGCGCCTGTCTCCGGAGGGCGGCGCGACGGTCTATGGGAAGGTCGAGTTTTTCAACCCCGGCGGCAGCATCAAGGACCGAATCTGCCTCAACATGATTAACGAGGCGGAGCGGCAGGGCAAGCTAAAGCCGGGTGGCACAATCGTCGAGCCGACTAGCGGCAACACGGGCATCGGGCTGGCGCTCATCGCCGCCGTGCGGGGCTACAAGCTGATCCTTGTGATGCCCGAGAGCATGAGTATGGAGCGAGCCAGCCTGCTCTCCTCCTACGGCGCACAGTTGGTGCTGACGCCGGCGTGGGAGGGGATGAAAGGCTCGATCAAGGAAGCCGAGAGCATCATTGGGCAAAATCCGTCGTACTTCATGCCAGATCAGTTTTCGAATCCGGCAAACCCGGCGATGCACCGGAAGACGACGGCCTTGGAAATCTGGGAGGCGCTGGACGGGAAAATCGACGCCTTTGTGACGGCGGTCGGTACGGGCGGTACAATCACCGGCTGCGGTGAGGTCTTTAAGGAACGGAACAAGAACATCCGGGTGGTGGCCGTTGAGCCGGCCGGTTCGCCGGTACTCTCAGGCGGCGATCCGGGTCCGCACAAGATTCAGGGCATTGGCGCAGGGTTTATTCCGAAGGTGCTGAACCGCTCCCTACTCGACAGCGTGCTCACTGTGACGGACGACGAGGCCTATCAGACAGCCAAGCTGCTAGCGAAAAAGGAGGGGTTACTGGTAGGCATTTCCGCCGGCGCCAACGCTTTCGCCGCGCAGAAGATTGCTAAGGAACTGGGCCCGGGGAAGAACGTGGTAACCATTCTCTGCGACACAGGCGAGCGATACATCAGCGTCGAGAAGTATTTCAACATCTGACCATGGAATTCACGGACGAACAGGTCACCCGTTACAGCCGGCACATCCTACTGCCGGAGGTCGGCGGGAAGGGACAGAAGAAGATCGCGCAAGCGAGGATTCTGATCATCGGCGCGGGCGGCCTCGGTGCCCCGGCGGCGTTCTACCTAGCAGCGGCCGGCGTCGGTACGATCGGCCTGATCGACAGCGACACGGTGGACCTCTCGAACCTCCAGCGGCAGATTATCCACTACACCCCCGACGTGGGACGATCCAAGGTCCTCTCGGCCAAGGAAAAAATCCAGGCCCTCAACCCGGACGTCCGGGTGGTGATACACGAGACACGGTTCGTGGCCGACAACGCCCTGCAACTGATCGCCGATTACGACGTCGTCATCGACGGCGTGGACAATTTCCCGGCTAAGTTTCTGATTAACGACGCCTGCATTATGAGCAACAAACCGCTCGTGCACGGGGGCATTCTGCGTTTCGACGGCCGGGTGACCACGATCCTGCCAAAAAAATCCGCCTGCTATCGCTGCGTCTTCAAACAGCCGCCGCCGGCCGGGCTGGTTGCGAGCTGCCAGGAAGCCGGCGTGATCGGCGCGCTGGCCGGCATCATTGGCACTATTCAGGCAACCGAAGCGCTGAAGCTGGTGCTCGGCATCGGCCGGCCGCTCACCGACCGGTTGATGGACTACGACGCCAAGAAAGCGACATTCCGCGAGATCAAGACAAAACGTAACCCGCACTGCCCTGTGTGCAGCGACCAGCCAACAATCACGACGTTGGTCGATTACGAACAGGAGGCCTGCGAATTGAAGCAGGTCAAGGTCGAGGTTTAGGCTGAGACGAGCTCAACCTTAGCCCCAGTTTTTGAGAGTCAGGTGATACCATGACCAAAATGAAATCACTGATCTGCCGGGAATGCGGGAAGGAATACCCGATCAAGGCGATCCACGTCTGCGAGCTGTGCTTTGGCCCGCTGGAGGTCAAGTACAACTACGACGAGATCAGGAGGGTCGTCACGCGCAAGAAGATCGAAGAGGGCCCGCCCAGTATGTGGCGGTATATGGACCTGCTGCCCGTGGAAAGCACCTCGACCGAGACGGTGATCGGCCCGCATGCCGGCCTCACGCCGATGGTACGCGCAAAGAATCTCGGCGCCTATCTGGGGCTGGACGAGCTCTATATTAAGAACGACACGGTAAACCATCCAACCCTGTCGTTCAAGGATCGCGTCGTCTCTGTGGCCCTGACCCGCGCGCGCGAGCTGGGCTTCGAAACCGTCGCCTGCGCCTCGACCGGCAACCTGGCCAACTCCGTCGCCGCCCATGCGGCAGCCGCCTGCATGAAGTGCTACGTGTTCATCCCGGCCGATTTGGAAGCGGCCAAGGTGCTGGGCAATTTGATTTACAAGCCGAACGTCGTCGAAGTGGAGGGCAATTACGATGACGTGAACCGGCTCTGCAGTGAAATCGCGGGCGAGCACGGCTGGGCCTTCGTGAATATCAACATCCGCCCTTACTATGCAGAGGGCTCGAAGACGTTGGCCTTCGAAACCGTCGAACAGCTCGGCTGGCGCGCCCCCGATCAGGCCGTGATCCCGATGGCCTCCGGCTCGCTGCTGACCAAGATCTGGAAGGGCCTGCACGAGATGAAAACGCTGGGCCTGATCGACAGAGTGCAAACGAAGATCAACGGCGCGCAGGCGGAAGGCTGCTCCCCGATCTCAACCGCCTACAAGGAAGGCCGCGACTTCTTCAAACCAGTGAAGCCGAAAACCATCGCTAAGTCGCTGGCCATCGGCAACCCAGCCGACGGCTACTATGCGCTGAAGGCAACTGGCGAGAGTAGGGGCGCGATGGACATGGTATCCGACGAGGAAGTAGTGGATGCCATCAAGCTGCTGGCGCAGACCGAGGGCATCTTCGCCGAGACGGCCGGCGGCGTGACCATCGGTGTGCTCAAAAAGCTGGTGAAGCAGGGCGTCATCAAGAAAAGCGACGTGACCGTGGCCTACATCACCGGCAACGGGCTCAAGACGCAGGAGGCGGTCATCGACGCAGTCGGCCGACCCTTCCGCATCCAGCCGAGCCTGGTCAGTTTTGAGAAAACATTCAAGATCGGCAAAAACGGCGGAGGCGACGCGTGATCAAAGTCCGGATTCCCACTCCCCTGCGGCCCCTGACAAAACATCAGGGCGAGGTCGAAACGAAGGCCACGAGCGTCGCAGAGATGATCGAGGCCCTGAATGCCGCGCACCCCGGCATCAAGGACCGTCTGTGCGACGAGAAGGGCGACCTGCGCCGCTTTGTGAACATTTACGTCAACGAAGAGGACATTCGGTTCCTGAAGGGTAAGGACACGTCGCTCAAGGACGGCGACGAAGTCTCCATCGTGCCCGCAATCGCTGGGGGCTGCTGATGCCGAACTTGCGCTTTCACGTTCGCTTTCCGGAAAAACAGGTGAAGGAACCGATCATCTATCAGATCGGTCACGAGTATAAGGTCGTGACCAACATCCGTCGAGCCGACGTGCGGGAAACCACTGGCTGGATGGACCTCGAATTGAGCGGACTGACGCCCGAGATCGAGCGGGCCATTGAAGGCCTGAAGAAAAAAGGCTGCGTTGTGGATCCGATCGAACTCAACGTGGTGGAATGATGGAGTTCACCGAAGCACAACTGGAGCGCTACAGCCGGCACATCATCCTGAACGACGTCGGCGGCAAGGGGCAGAAGAAACTGTCCCAGGCAAAGGTGCTGGTCATCGGCGCCGGCGGGCTTGGCTCCCCTGCGGCGCTCTACCTGGCTGCCGCCGGTGTCGGCACGCTCGGCCTGGTGGACGGTGACGTGGTGGACCTCTCCAATCTTCAACGCCAGGTACTGCATACGACCGCGCGCATCGGCGTCCCCAAAGTGGAATCGGGCCGCCAGACGTTGGCGGCGCTCAACCCGGACATCACGATTAAGACCTACCAGTACCACGTCAGCGCGGACAACATCCTGGGCCTGATCGCCGACTACGACATGGTCCTGGACGGCTCCGATAATTTCTCAACGCGATTCATGATCAACGATGCCTGCTTTTTTGCGAAAAAGACGTTGATCTCTGGTAGCATCTTCCGGTTTGAGGGCCAGCTCACGACGATCAAGCCGCACGAAGGTTTCCCCTGCTACCGCTGCCTCTATCCCGAGCCGCCACCGGCCGGACTGGTGCCGAACTGCCAGGAAGCAGGCGTGCTGGGTGTGCTGGCCGGCACCGTGGGAGTACTGCAGGCGATGGAAGCGGTGAAAGAAATCCTCAAGGTCGGCGACTCGCTTGCAGACAAGCTGCTGATCTACGACGCGCTGGAGATGAAGTTCCGGCGGGTATCGCGGCCAAAAGATCCGACCTGTCGGCTCTGCGGTCCGAAGCCAGCGATCAAAGATCTCAGTAGCGACTACGCCGTAGCCTGCACGATCTAGCCTGGTTTCTGACGTGTCCGTCCTGAAAATTCCCCAACCGATTCTGGACGCGATGGTCGCCCATGCGCGCGAGTCGAAGCCCTACGAGTGCTGCGGGCTACTGGCTGGCACTCATGGTACCGTCTCGCAGCAATACCGCATCAAGAATATCGTGTCGCTCGAGGGATCGGAGCGGCTGCCCTCGTTCGACGGCGCGCGCGTCACGCGCCTGCAGCAGCTCCCGCTCGACAAACGAGCTGAAATCGCCTTCGTAATGGATGCGCAGGACTTTTCGCTAGCTAAAAAAGACATGCGCGTCCGGGGCCTCGATCTCCAAGTCGTCTACCATTCCCATCCCCACAGCCCCGCCGTCCCGTCTGAAACTGACATCACGATCGCCCACGAGTACGAGGACCTCTGGAGCAAGATCAACCTTGCCGTGCCCGTCTACGTCATCATTTCGCTCCAGCACGACGCCACCCCCGATCTGCGGGCCTACCGGATCAAAAATCGACAGGTGACTGGGGCCGAATTCCAGCCCGCCTGATGAAAAAATGTGCTGGCACCGGTCCGCAACCGATGCCATAATGTGCCACCCTTTTCCGCGGATGGAGGTATGGGCCATGAGCGGACGTCCTGCGATCTTTTTCGTTGTACTTCTGACCGCCCTGATTAGACTGGGCTGGCCTGGCACCGCCGGTGCTGAGGAGCGGAGCTACTACAGCCCGATCATTTTTGTGGATACGGAGAAAGGCTACGTCGTCATTTCAAACAGCGGCGCCGTTTTTGGCGTGGAGGCGCCACCGGAAGCCAAGCCACATCTCGAGAAGCTCCCGGCCTCAGGGATGATCGACATCGTCGTCGAAATCAGGCCGGACAATGCCCCGCTGATCAAACGCTGGAAACTCGCTTCGGGCGCGTCCTCATGCAAGGTGTTCGACGGCAAGAGCTGCAAGTAGAAAACGGCGGGGCAGTGTGCTATTCAGAACTTCCCAGCATGTCGTCAATTAACGGCCGATTGAGGTCCGTGCACCCAGGGCAGATCGCATCAAACAGTGCTTCGTGGTCGGCGACATAACTCCTGCCATCCGCCAGCCTCTCCTGTATCACCTGCTCGTAGCAGGTTCCGCAGAGCATCATCAGCCCCCGCATCACCGCCACCGTTTTGCGTCCCGCGCTTCCGGCCATTGTGCGTCTTCCCGTTCCTAAACCGATCCCTTCACCTGCGCCACCCAAAAATCATCTGTTTCCAGTTCGACCCCGCACCGGGGACATTCATAGGGCTTGTCCGGAGACGGGACAACCATTTCCTGGTCCTGTACGCGCCCAAGACAGACATGATAGAACCGTCCACGGGCGTTCTCGGTGTCCAGCGGATCGCTCTGATAGATCAACACCATCCCGCCGTTTTCCCAATCTATACCTGGAACTGCGCTTCGTACAAGGCGGCGTAGAGCCCCCCACGGTCTAGAAGCGCCTGGTGTAGCCCCTGCTCGACAATCCGACCGTGGTCTACAACCACGATGCGATCTACGTGGTGCAGCGTGGACAGTCGGTGGGCAATGATAAACGTTGTACGCCCCTTCGTCAGATGGTCCAGGGCCTCACGGATTTTCACTTCAGTCTCGGTATCAATGTTCGAGGTGGCCTCATCGAAGACAACGATCGGCGGATCTTTGAGCAGGACGCGTGCAATCGAAACGCGCTGTTTCTGCCCTACCGACAACTTCACGCCCCGCTCCCCAATCCAGGTGTCATAGCCCTCCGGCAGCGCGGCGATAAACTCATGCGCCCGTGCCGCTTTTGCGACCGCCTCGATGGCCGCCTGACTGGCGGCCAGATTGCCGTAGGCGATATTTTCCCGCACCGTGCCATTGAACAGAAACGGCTCCTGTTGTACGAACCCGATCTGACTGCGGACGAACGCCAGCGGCAGTGCGCGGACATCGTAATCGTCCAAGCGGACGGCCCCGCCGCAGGCGTCGTAAAACCGCATGAGCAGTTTGAGCAGCGTGCTCTTGCCGGCCCCGCTGGGGCCGACCAGCGCGATGCGCTCGCCGGACTTGATCTCCAAGGTCACTTCACGCAGGACCGGCACATCCGGACGGTAGTGGAAGGCCACCTGCTCGAACCGCACGGCCCCGACCAGCCGGTCGGCCGGCACGACGGCATCCGGGCGGTCCTGCACCTCGGACTGCGCATCCAAAATCTCGAAGACTCGCTCGCTGCCGGCCAGCGCATGCTGCAGCATGTGGTTGACCGAATGGATTTGGTTCACCGGCACATAGAACAAGGCCAGATAGGCGAGAAACATCACGAGCTCTCCCAGCGTGAGCGCCCCCCGCGCCACCTCCCCCGCACCGACCCAGACGATCAACGCCGTGCCCATGCTTCCTACCAGCATCATACCGGGCGAATAGAGTGACCACAGACGCATTACGTTCAAATTACTGTCACTGTAGCGCCGACTGCGGACCGCAAACCGCTCCTGCTCGTAGGCCTGCCGGTTGAATCCCATCGTCTCGCGGATCCCTGCCAACGAATCTTGCAGATAGGCATTTAGATCCGCCGCGTGCCGTCGGACGTCGTGATAGTAGCGGTGGACGCGCCGCGTGAACAAACCAGCAGAGACAATTAGAATTGGGATCGGCAGCAGCGACAGGGCCGCCAGCTTCCAATTGAGCGCAAAGAGCATGCCGGTAATGCCGATTAACGTCAACGACGCCGTCAGCATCCCTTCAAGCCCGTCAACGAAAATTCGCTCCATGTGCTCAGTGTCGTTGGTGACTCTGGACATGATCTCGCCGGAGGAGCGGTTTTCAAAATAGCCGATTGACAGCCGCTGCAGTGCCGCAAAGACCTGGCCGCGCAAATCGAACACGACGCGCTGCTCGAGCGTATTATTGAGCCGGATGCGTAGGGACGCGCAGCCGTTCTTGAGCGCGTAGGCAGCAACCAGCATGCCCACAGCCCAGCCCAGCAAGTCGGGCCGATGCGCCTGAATGACGTCGTCAATGACGATCTTGATCAGCCACGGCGGCACGAGATCCAGTGCCGTCGCGGCAATTGCGCTCAACAACGTGGCACCGGCCAGCCAGCGATGTGGGCGGAGGAACTTGAGGACGCGGATTAGCGCGCGCACGGGCAATGACAACTGATGACTGATGAATGACGAGTGTCAGATTTATTTTTCACAATTCACCATTCACGATTAAATGACTTCGGCATGCTCTTCTTTCCAGAACTGCTCGAACTCGTCCAGTTGCGTTAGGGTCGAGAGATCGGTCATGCGGTCCAGAAAAACCTTCCCGATCAAATGATCCATCTCGTGCTGGATACAGACGGCATAAAGCCCGGTCGCCTCGAAATCCAACGGATTCCCGTGGCGGTCCAGCGCGCGCGCGCGCACCATGGAGGGACGCGTGACCTTTCCCCGCAGACCGTCCACGCTGAGACATCCCTCCCAGTTTTGTGTCTGATGCGGACCATAGAAGACAATTTCGGGATTGATGAGCACGGTCTTGGGGAAGCCCCCTTCGCCCGCGCAGTGCATGACAACTATCTGCTGGGACCGGGCCACCTGCGGCGCGGCCAGTCCGATCCCGTGGTGCTCAACCATGGCTTCAAACATATCATCGATGAACTGCTGGAACTCTGACTTCGCAATCTCGGACGGGTGCACCGGGGCGGCGATTAGCCGTAGCATTGGATTGCCTAGTTTGATGACCGGCAGTTTGGCCATAGCGCAATTTTTATAACACAGCCCTTCGCGACCCCGCAATGACGCGCGGTCGCATTCAATCTTGCGGCAGCAGCGGCTTGCGAGGCTGCCGCGGCTCTGGCAATTGGAAGGTGTTGTTGGTTGATGCCCACCAGTCGGTCCACTCCTTGGCCCATTCCTGACGCTGCTCCCTGGTAGACGATTCCCAGTCGTGCATTTCGCTCTCGTGGCGGGTCAGAATCCACAGTGATTGAATCGCTGTCACCGCCACGAACCGTTCTTCATCGGCCATCAATCCGATCAGAACCGCAATCACCTCCTTGCGCCGCACATACCGTGCTTCGAAGGCAGCCGTCTTCCGGATTGCCGATTCCGGATCCTTCGCCATCGCCTCGATCGCTGGTGCCGTCATCGCACCATCCAACCGCACTGCCACGCGCAACGCGTGCTCACGGATGCGCGACAGCTCCTCCAGCTTCTTCGCCACCTCCAGCAGCGCCGGCACGGCACTGGGATCCTTGATCATCAACATCGTTTCAATTGCGTTGTACCGGATGCGCGGGCTCGGCATCCCAAGGGCCTTGGCCAGCACCGGCACTGCCGGCTTTCCCAAATGCACAAACTCGCCGATCGCCCAGAACTCCTGCTTGCCCTCCAGCAGCGGCAATAGCGCCTCAGCCCGTTGCGCTTCCTCGGCGCTCAGCGGTTTGTTCGACGGTGCGATCGAAGTGTCGGGCGCCTCCTGCCGCTGAGGCGGCATCTCGTAGCCGTAGGGTGTCTGCCTAGCATCCGGCACCTGCGCCGCCACCAAATCTGCCAGCCCACCCACCACAGCCAGCGCCATCACTGCGCTGATCGACGCAAACCTATCCAGGGTCATCTAAGTCCCTTTCGCCCCTTCCTGGCGTTTCTGCTCTTTAGACCGATGGATTATCTGATACAACACCGGCAGCACCAACAGAATGAGTGCCGCGGAGGTCAGCATGCCGCCGACCACCACACGCGCCAGCGGCTGCTGGGCCTGCGCGCCGATCCCGGTCGCCACGGCTGCGGGCAACAGTCCGATGGCGGCCGCCAGTGTCGTCATCAACACCGGCCGCATCCGCGCCTCCGCACTCGCTAGAATTGCCTCCTGCAAATCGTGCCCCTCCTCAGTCAAGTCCTGAATCCGCACAATCAGAATCAACCCGCCCTGGATTGCCACGCCGAACAGCGAAATAAATCCCACGGCGGCGGAGATACTGAACTCCGTCTGCGTCAGGAGCAGCGATAACACCCCGCCGATGAGGGCAAAAGGCACCGTGGCCAGGACCAGGACCGCGTTCCGGAAGGACTTGACGGCGATATAGACTAAAAAGAGCACGATCAGGAGGCTCCCTGGTACGATCTGCGCTAGGCGCTTCTTCTCCTCCTGCAGCTGGTCGAACTCGCCGTGCCACTCCATCCGGTACCGCTCTGGCATCTCCACCTTCGTGGCCAGCAGCGTCTGGGCCTCGCGCACCGTACTCTCTAAGTCGCGCCCGCGCACACTGAATTTGATCGGGATGTACCGCTCGTTGTTCTCGCGATAAATGATGAAGGCGCCGGTTTGCGTCGAAATCGTGGCGAGCTGCTTCAACGGGATCCGCGCCCCGTCTGGCGTGCTGACCTGAATGTTCCCGATCGTCTCCTCGTCGCGCCGGTATTCCGGAAGGAATCGCACCACCAGATCGAACCGTTTTTCCCCTTCAAACACCTGCGTCACCGCCTGCCCGCCGATTGCCGCCTGCACGACATTGTTGACGTCCCCGACTACGAGGCCATAGCGCGCGCATTGGTCGCGGTCCACCTGGATTAGGAGGTTCGGCTGGCCGACCAGACGGAAAATGCCCAGGTCCTTCACGCCCGACACCTGCTTCATGACCGATTCGATCTCCACGGCTTTCTGCTCAAGCGTCTTGAGGTCCGTGCCGTACAGCTTGACCGTATTCTCGCCCTTCACACCCGACATGGCTTCCTGCACGTTGTCTTGGATCACCTGCGAGAAATTGAACGTCACGCCAGGGATTTTTGACAGGCGCGACTCGATCTCCTCGATCAGGGCGTCCTTGGATGCCAGCTGAGACCGCCATTCCCGTTTGGGTTTGAGATTGACTAAAAATTCGCCGTTGAAAAAGCTCGTCGGATCCGTGCCATCGTCCGGGCGGCCCAGCTGCGACACCACGCTCGTCACTTCCGGGTACTGCCGGAAGATGCTGCGGATTTCTGAGGTCAGCCGGTCGGCCTGCTCAAAGGCGATGTCCACCGGCATCGTGGCTCGGACCCAGAGATTCCCTTCTTCCAGCGCTGGCATGAACTCGCCACCTAAATACGGCACGGCGAGCACCATCGCCACGACCAGTCCCGCAGACGCGCCGACTACGGGCACCTCATGCTTGAGCGCCCACCGCAGGGCTTTCAGATAAACCGTGCGCAGTCTACCGACGACCCATGTGTCCTGCTCCCTGACCGTTCCGGTCAACATCAGGGAACAGAGGGCGGGGGCCAGCGTAAAGGCCATGAGCAACGCCCCGGCGAGTGCAAAACCGTAGGTCAGTGACATGGGGGCAAAAATCTTTCCCGGCACGCCGGTCATCGTGAATAGCGGAATGAACGCTACGATGATAATTGTAGTGGCGAAAAAGATCGGCCGCCCGACCTCGCGTGCCGCCCGCATGATGTGCATGGGCACGGTCAAACCCGGATTTTTTCGGTGCGCCAGATGATAGAAAATGCTCTCCACCATGATCAGGGTCGAGTCCACGATGATCCCGAAGTCAATCGCGCCCAGCGAAATGAGATTGGCCGACTCCCCAACTAGGACCATCGCGCTGAAGGTGAACAACAGGGCCATCGGCACGGTCAGCGCGACAATCACGGCGGTCCGGAAATGCCCCAGAAATACAAAGAGAATGATGAGCACCAGCACGATGCCGCTGATGAGAATATCCAGCACGGTCTCCATGGTGGTGCGGATCAACACCGTGCGGTCATAGAAGGTCTTAATCTTGACGCCCGGTGGCAGCTTCCAGGCATTCAACTCCTCGATCTTCTGCTTGACCCGTTCCAGCACAGGCAACGCCTTGTAGTTGCGCTGCAACAGCACCACGCCTTCGACCACGTCATCGCGATCGTCGATGCCAACTTTGCCAAGGCGAATCCGATGTCCAATGCTGACCTTGCCGAGATTCTTGATGAACACCGGCGTATTGTTCTTCTCCGCGACCATGACGTTTTCGATGTCACGGAGATTCTCGATCAGGCCCAGGCCACGGACATTGAGACTCTGCGCGCCGATTGTCAGGTAGTTGCCGCCGACGTTGGCGTTGCTGTTGGTCAGGGCGTCCTCGACCTGCTGAAGTGTCACGCCGTAGCTCATCAGCGCGCCCGGATCCAAATCGACGTGGTACTCCTTAGTTGTCCCGCCGAAGGCGGTCACATCGACCACACCCTGCACGCGCTTGAATTCGCGCTGCAGCTTCCAGTCCTGGATCGCCTTCAACTCCGTCAGCGACGTCTTGCCATCGGAGGTCAGTTCGTAGCGGTAGATTTCCGCGATGGCCCACCAGGGCGAGAGCGCTGGTTGCACGTTCCCCGGCAGCGTGATCGTCGTCAGCCGGTTCAGCACCTCCTGCCGGTCAAAGAAGTACTTGGTGTTGAAATCGAAATAGAACTTGATGTCACTTAGGCCGAAGATGGACAGCGAGCGGATGTCCGTCAGCCCCGGCATACCGGTGAGCGCCACCTCGATCGGGATGGTGATCTGCCGTTCGATTTCCTCGGCAGACCAGCCGGGATACTGGGTGATCACCTCCACCATCGGTGGTGAGGGATCGGGATAGGCAACGACGTCGAGAATATGGAAGGCGTAGAGACCGCCAAAGAGCAGCACCAGGCCGAGAACACAGACAAAGAACCGCTGCTTCAGGGAAAATTCAACAATTCTTGGAATCATGCGTCAGGCGAGTATGGCAGTAAGGAGGCGGTGCGTCTGCATTATCCGGTCGGCACCTTGGTTTCATGTCCCTTGATGAACACGGCTCCCTTGGTGACGATCTGCTCGCCGGGCGTGAGTCCCTCCAGGATACGCGCCTGATTGCCGGCCGCCGGTGCAACCTTCACCTGCCGCTTCACATACTGGCTGGCCCCCTCCACCACGTAGACGAAGTCATGCCCGTCGATCTCCAACACGGCCTCGCGCGGGACCGCAATGAACGGCGTTGTGTCGCCCACGTCGATGTTCAGGCGGGCAAACATCCCTGGCTTGAGCTGGTGCGTCTCGTTGTTGACAAGGGCGCGGACGGTGATGATGCGTGTACTAGGATCCACCAGGTCGCCGATGGCCGAGATCACCGCCGGAAAACTGGTACCCGGGTAGGATTCCACCGACAACGCCGCCACCTGCCCGACCTTGACGAGATTGACGTCGCGCTCGTAGAGATCGGCCACAACCTGCAGTTTGTCTAGATCAGCCACGGTGAAGAGGACCTGCGTGGGATCGCCGTTGACCAACTGGCCGGGCGTCACATTCCGCTCCACGACCGTCCCAGTGAGCGGGCTTTTGAGCTCGAACCGTGACGTAATCTGCTGCCTAGCGATCGGCTTGTCCAGTTCCTCGGCTGACACCCGCAGTGAAAGCAACCGTTCCTTGGCCTGTCGGAATTCCGCCCGCTCCTTGTTCAGATCGTTTTCCGCCTGCTTCCAATCCTTGAACGGAATCGCCTTGCTCTCGTAGAGATCACGGGCCAGTTCGTAGGCGCGCACTGCGAAGTCCAGCTCGGAGGTCTCCTTGACGTAGGTCGAATAGGCCGCAGCAATGTCCGGACTGTCGATGGCCGCCAGAATGTCCCCCGTCTTGACCCGGTCGCCCAGCTTTGCCTGCACCTCCAGAACACGGCCCTGCAACTGCGATGAAATCCTCGAGAACCGGTCCTCGCCGTAATTCACTCGCCCGTTCAGCGTCAGTGCTGTCTTCACACCACTGTATTCCACCGTCATCGTCTCGATCCGGCTCGGCCCGTCGCCGGCCGGAGCGGCCTGCGCGGGCACCTTTGGCGTCGCGGCACTCAGCGACGTCGGCTGGTCAGTCCGATCGCAGGCGACAAGCGGCAGGCAGGCCAAAGTTAAGGCTAAGAATAAGCGCACGGATAAGGCCTTCACGGTCGATAGCCCCATCCCCCCCCCGACCTTCACGAAGCAATCTCCTTCCCGACGGCGTTTTCCAGCATAAAGATATTCCGCTGATAATTATAGAGGGTCTCGATGTAATTTTGCTGAATCGCCCGCGAGGTCCGGGCGGCATCGAGCAGATCGAGAATCGTCGCGCCGCCCCGCTCGTAGGCTTTTTCCACGATCGTCAGAGTCAGGCGCGCATCCTCCAACACACCACCCCGGTAGGTCTCGACCAGCCGTTGGCTCTCGCGCAGGTTCCGGTAGGCAGTTTCGACCTCGTTCTGCACCTGCACGAGGGCTTTATTTACGCTCGTCTCGGCGGTTTGCATCGACACCTCCGCCTGTCTGATGCCGCCCTGATTGCGGTTGAACAGCAACAGCGGCACGCCGACATTGAGCCCGACCTGCTGTTGGTTGTCGGGGCCCTTCGGCCCCTGCAACGCCAGTCCCGCGCCAATGGTCACATCCGGTACGCGATACGATTGCGCCAACCTGAGGTCCGCCTGCCGCTGCGCCTGCATAAGCCGCTTGGCGCGGATGTCTGGGCGGGCATCCTGCGCCACTTTCTGCAGATTGACCACGTCCGGATCCAGCCGGTGATAATCCAGCTCCGTCGTCAGCAGAAGATCGGTCGAGGGCGAGAGCGCCAGCAGCACACGCAAATCGGCCCGCGCGGCGATGCCCTCCTGAATGGCCTGAATGATCTGGGACTGGAAGTCGATAATCTGTAGCCGGATCCGGATCAGGTCGACCTCGGCGATGTAGCCCTTTTTAAACCGGATCGTGTTGACCTCGAGAATGCGCATGAACCGGCCGCGATTTTCCTCCGCCAGCGCCAGGCGGCGCTGGGCCAGTTGCACGCGGAAGTAGGCATCCTTGACCGTGAAGGTGAGCTGGCGGATCGCATCCTCGAAATTGGCCTCAGCCGACTGCGTCCCAAATCCCGCGCTCTCCATGCGATAGCCGCGTTTGCCGGCTAGCTCGAAGAGCTGCTGGATTTGCGGATAGACCTGCCCTCGCTGCAGGAAATTCTGGCCTTGCCCGTAGGCCCCGACACTGGCGATCGACAAGACTGGGTTTGGGAACAACCGCGCCGTGATCTGCTGGCCCATGGCGTAATCGATGCCAAATTTGGTGATGAGCAGGTCGAAGTTCTGACGGAGGAACAGCGCGACGGTGTCATTAAGGCTCAGGCGAACAGCCTCCGTTTGCGGCTGCTGCGGCACCGTGCCCTTGATCAGGTCGGGATAGGCCGGGGATGACATGGTCGCTGCCGGCTTCATCTCCAGCGGAACCGGCTGGGTTTCAGGCGTCGCCGCACTTGCCGCACCAGCCTGCAGACCGAGACTTGCCAGCACACACCACACTATGGCCTGTCGATGCTGCACGTAATCCCCTAAGAGTGAAAGGCTCGCTTTGTAAAGCTTTTCATAACACTTCGCATTATATCGTGTTCTGCATGTCCTGAAAACACTTAGGTAAAAACCCCCCTCGCCCCTTAGCTCACTTTCAATTCCGTCCAGATACGGTCATAGAGCCGAATCGCCTCTCCCACATCCATCATCCATTCCACATGGCCCAGACTGGCCGGCAACGGATAGACCGCGGGGTTGTTGCGCACGCTCTCCTTCACCAGTGCCTTGGCCTCCCGGTTTGCCGAAGCAAAGAGCAGCTGCTCGCTCGTGCGGGCCGCCACCTCGCGATCCAGCAGATAATTGATGAACGCCCTGGCCAGCTCCTTGTTGCGCGACGTCCTGGGAATCACAAGACAGTCCGCCCAGATCGTTGCGCCCTCCTTCGGCACGACATACCGAATGGACGGCTTGAGCGCCATGGCCCGCGCGACCGGCCCGCCCCATCCGTGCGCCAGCACCACTTCGCCGGAAGCCAGCAACTGGTCGTAATGGTCGCTCGAGTAGGTTTTTACCAGCGGCTTCTGGCGCAGCAGTACGTCACGAGCCTGCCCCAACACAGCCGGATCGCGCGTATTCATGGACTGGCCCAGTGAACGCAGCACCGCGCCCACTACTTCCCGCTGATCGTTGAGCATGCTGATCCGGCCCCTGTAGCGCTCGTCCCACAGCACCGCCCAACTGTCCGGTGGTGTGGGCAGCACGGCCGAATCGTAACCGATGCCGACCGTGCCCCAGAGATAGGGCACCGAAAAACGGTGCGAGGGGTCCACTGGCATCCGCTGGAGGACGTCCTCGAGTGCACGGGCATTGGGAATCCTGTCCGGCTCCAAGTCGGCCAGCAGGCCCTGCTTCGCCATGATGGCAACCATGAAGTCCGACGGGACGGTCACATCATAGCCGGACGCGCCACTTTGCAGTTTTGCCAGCAGTTCTTCGTTGCTGCTGAAGGTATCAATGACAACCCGCACGTTATGCCGCTGCTCGAATTCCTTGAGCAGCTCGGGGCCTGCATAGTCCGACCAGGTGTAGTAGTAGAGGATCTTGCCGGGAACCGGATCATCAGACGAGACCTGGCAGGCGACCAGCATTGCGGTGGCGCAGGCGGCGCGGACCAGCACGCTCCCCGTTCGCTTAGCCATCAACAGCTTTCCGCTGCAACAGCAACGAACCGCAGACCAGCGTCATGGACACGAGGACCAGGAGCGCCGATAGGGCGTTAATCTCCGGCGAGATGCCGGTCTTAATCATCGAATAGGCCTTGAGCGGCAGCGTCGTAGCGCCCGGACCCGCCGTAAAGAAAGACACTAGAAAATCGTCCAGCGAGACGGTAAAGGCCATCACCCCCGCACCGGCTATCGCCGGTTGCAGCAAAGGCAATGTCACGCGGCGGAAGGCCTGCCACGGCGTGGCACCCAGGTCGCGCGCGGCCTCCTCCAGCCGCGGATCAAGCTTACGCAGCCGCGCCTGCACAATCACCATGACGACCGGCACGTTGAACGTCGCATGGCCAATGACCACCGTCGGCAGGCCCAGCGGCATCTTGATCATGACAAACAGCAGCAACAACCCGACGCCCATCATGATTTCCGGCATCACTAGTGGGGCCAGCAGCGCGCCTTCGGCCATTTCACGCCATCGGGACGTCCCCCGTTCGAGCCCGACCGCTGCAGCGACACCCAACGCCAGCGCAGTGATCGTGGACACAGCCGCTACCAACAGACTGTTCTCCAGCGATGTGATGAGCGCAGGATCCTGAGCCAGCCGGTGATACCACTGCCACGAAAAGCCCTGCCACACCGCCGAAAGCCTGGCCGCGTTGAACGAAAAGACGATCAGAATTACGATCGGCAGATAGAGCAGTCCCAGCACGGCCCCACTCACGGCCACTAGCCAGCGCGACGCTGCTCGCATCGGCGTCATGACGTTCGCATCCATCCCGTGCGCGGCAACCACCACGCGCCAATTGTTACCAGCACCAGCAGCACCAGCGAGACGGCCGATCCCATGGGCCAGTCACGCACGACGAGATATTCGTGCTGGATCAGAGAGCCGACCATCATGGTGCGCGCACCACCCAGCAAATCCGGCGTCAGATAAGCACCCAGCGATGGAATAAAGACCAGTACGCATCCCGCAACGATGCCCGGCTTCGTGAGCGGCACGATGATCCGGGTCAACCGCGTCCACCCGGATGCGTAGAGGTCCTGGGCCGCTTCGATCAACGAGCGATCGAGGCGCTCAAGCGAAGCGTACAGCGGCAGCACCATGAAGGGAAGATGAGCATAAACCAGCCCGATCAGCACGGCCCAGTCGGTATAGAGAATCTCTAGCGGCGCCTGGATCACGTCTAGCGCTATCAGAACGGTGTTCAGCAGACCGTCCGCCCGTAACACGAACATCCACGCATAGGTTCGGACAAGAAAATTCGTCCAGAGCGGAATCATCACCAGCAGCAGCCAGACCATCTGGCGGCGCGGCGGCAGACCGGCCATGTACCTCGCCAGCGGAAATCCCAGTAGCAGGCAGAGCGCTGTAGTTGCTGTGGCGAGCATGAGCGACCGGAGATAAATGCGCAGGTAGAGCGGGTCGGCGAGCGACTGGTAGGCGGACAGTGTCAGCGGCCATTCCACGCCGCCGTAAGTTCCGCGCGAGGCCACGCTGATGGCCCCGATGATCACCAACGGCGCTCCGACAAACAGCCCCCACCAGACGAGCGCGGGCGCAACCAGCCAGCGTCTCTGGTCCACCTGTGTGGACTGCGCGCCGTTCATTCGGTCAGCACCACGGCGTCCTCTGCCTTCCACCCCACGACCACGCGATCCCCAACGGCAAAGCGCGGGACCGCCGCTCCACCGTTTGAGAGCCGGACCGTCCAACAGACCGATTCCCCCAGAGAGACCCGATAGCGGGTTTCATAGCCATTGTAAACCACCTGGTCCACAAGGGCCGGCACGCTGTTATCAAATCCATCGCCGTCGGCGTTGCGCAAGACGTACAGCCGCTCGGGCCGCACCACTACCGTCGCACGCGAACCGCTTGGGACACCGTTTCCTATCGCATGAATCGGCGGCCAGGCAGGTACATCGAGTATCACCCGGCCCCCCGCGGCTGCCGTCACCCTCCCTTCCGCCCAGTTCGAGACGCCGACGAAACCGGCAACAAACAATGACGTTGGCTTGTCATAGACCTCCTGCGGCGTTCCCACTTGGATGACTTGTCCACGATCGAGAACCGCCAAGCGGTCCGACATCGTCAGCGCTTCCTCCTGATGATGCGTGACGCAGATAAATGTCAGTCCAATCTGTCGTTGGATCGCCTTCAGTTCCGCCTGCATATTCTGGCGCAACTGCTGGTCCAGCGCGCCGAGCGGCTCGTCGAGCAGCACGACCGCCGGACGGTTGACGAGCGCGCGCGCCAGCGCCACCCGCTGCTGCTCCCCACCCGACAATTGATGCGGCAGTCGCTCGTTTTTTCCCGTCAGCTTGACCATCGCAAGCGCTTCGGCCACCTGTGCGCGAACAGCCTCCGGCATCAGCCCACGCATTTCGAGCCCGAAGGCAACATTGCCGAACACGGTCAGGTGAGGAAACAGCGCGTAATGCTGGAAGACCAGATTCACTGGGCGGAGATTCGGCGGCACGCCCTGCATGGGACGGCCGTCGATCAGCACCTCGCCTTCATCCGGCTGCTCGAAACCGGCGATTAATCTCAGAAGGGTTGTCTTACCGGAGCCGCTGGGACCAAGGAGGGAGAAAAATTCGCCGCGCCGGATGTGGAGCGAGACACGATCGGACGCCATCGTCGCGCCATGGCGCTTGACCACCCCGCGCAGTTCGACGACGGCGTCATTCACAAATTCGTCACGAACTCGTCAATCCAATATGGGTATCCTGTGCGCGGGCATGTTTCCGCAGTCTGAGCCTGGCCTGGTGCTGCCGCAGCAGTTCGCGCCGCAACACGTCCCGGTCCTCTGCCACGATCCGCACGACACGGTCGGTATCCTCGGCATGTTCACGGACCAGCTCAGAGAGCGTGTGCACCTGCCTCTCCAGCCGGTCAATCCGCCAGATCAGGTCTTGCAGCGGTGGGGATGCGGGCTTCGCCGTCAACAGACGCACGACGCGTGCAGGTTTTTTGTTCGGCTTCTTCGGCATAACATCCTCCGTGACTGGAGCTAGTATCCTCGGAGTCGCGAACCGTGTCAATCCTTCCTATTTTCTGAGGGGGCTGTTACAATTTCACGCTGTGAACAAAATCTTCACAATGATCCTCGCCGGCGGCAAGGGCGAGCGGCTGCATCCCCTGACTGAATACCGCGCCAAGCCGGCCGTCCCCTTTGGGGGCAAGTACCGGATCATCGACGCCACACTCAGCAACTGCTTCAATTCCGGTCTTCGGAAAATCGCCGTCCTCATTCAATATAAGTCGTGGTCGCTAGACCGTCACATCCGGACCGCCTGGAGTATTCTGAGCCCTGAAGTCGGCGAGTTCGTCGCGTCCATTCCACCCCAGCAGCGCATCAGCGAGGATTGGTACCGCGGCACAGCCGACGCGGTCTACCAGAACATGTTCCTTCTCGACAACGAACGCTCCGAATATCTACTCGTGCTAGCCGGCGACCACATTTACAAGATGAACTATGCGGAGATGTTCGAGTACCTGATCACAAAACAGGCCGATACCGTCGTGGGCGCGATCGAGTTTCCTATTGCAGAGGCCGGCCGTTTCGGCGTCATCGGCTGCGATGACGATTTCCGAATCCGCCGGTTCGACGAAAAGCCGACCTCCCCCGTGCCCATGCCCGGCGATCCAACTCAGGCCCTTGTCTCCATGGGCATTTACCTGTTCAAGACGGATTTTCTCCGGAAATATCTACTGGCGGATGCGCAAGCGGGCACCGTGCACGACTTCGGCCAGAACATAATTCCGCAGATGATTCAGCAGGGTCGCGTCTTCGCATTTAAGTTTCACGACAAAAACCAGAAGGCTGCCAAATACTGGCGCGACATCGGAACGCTCGACGCCTATTGGGAAGCCAACATGGATCTCGTGGCCGTGGACCCGCTCTTCAACCTCTACGATCAGGACTGGCCGCTGCGGACCTCTCAGGGACAGTACCCGCCGGCCAAATTCGTGTTTGCGCAGGACTACCCGGGCGGCCGTATGGGCGTGGCGCTAGACTCGATGGTCAGCGGTGGCTGCATCATCTCGGGCGCGCGCGTGCAGAATTCGGTGCTTGCGCCGGACGTCCACGTGCAGGACCACAGCGAGATCCGCGACTCCGTTGTCATGGAGCACGTGCGCATCGGCCCGCAGTGCAAGATCCGCCGCGCCATTATCGACAAAGATGTGGTCATTCCAGCCAAAACCGAGATTGGGTACAATCTCGATCTTGACCGCACACGGTTTCACGTCACCGAATCGGGCCTCGTCGTTATTTCCAAAGGAATGAAACTGGATGCCGCCCTCCATTCATCCGGTTGATCTCATCGCGGCGCTTCGCCAGAAATCCCTCACCCCTGCCATTGTCTTTTTGACGTCGCGCCGGGCCTGCGACGAAGCCATGCAGGCGTTCGAGCGCAGCCAGGTTGCGCTCCCGCTGGCCCGCCGCAAGGGCATTGCGGAGTGCCTTAAGGAGCTGGCCGTTCAGTATCCCAGCATAGCTGAACACCCACTGATCCCCGTCGTCGAACGTATCGGCGTCGCCGCGCACCACGCAGGCCATCTTCCCTCCTGGAAAATCGCCATCGAGGAACTGATGCGCCAGGGACTGCTCGACGCCGTCTTCGCCACCACAACGCTGGCCGCTGGTGTGGACTTTCCTGCGCGCACCGTCATTATCACCCAGTCGAGCCTCCGCAAGACGCAGGATTTTACCGACCTGACCGTGAGCGAGGTGCAACAGCTGGCCGGCCGCGCGGGCCGGCGCGGCAAGGACCTAGTCGGTTTCGCCATTGTGACGCCGTCGCCTTATATCGACCTTGGCGTGCTGACCAAGGGCTTCACGGGGCACCCGGAACCGATTGACAGCCAGTTTGCCATCAACTATTCAATGACGCTCAACCTGCTCAAGGCCCATCCGCTCGACCAGATTCAATCCATCCTGGCACGGAGCTTTGCGCAGTTTCAGTTGAACCGGCGGGCTGAGACGCTGGAAGGCAAACTCGCCGCACTGCATGTACAGATGGAACCCTATGGCCCGCGCGTCTGCACCGACTGGGTCACGCAATGGCAGTTGTTCGACCAGGCCCGCAGACGTAAATCGCAGCGCACGCACGCCAAGCGCGACGATCCGCCCGACCTAGTGGCCATGCTGCATTTTCTGACACCCGGCCGGGTCGTGGGACTGACGCGGGGCCGCGGGATCGTGCTGCGCCAGTACCGGAGCCGTGGGCAGAAAAGCCCGATGATCACCGTCCTGCGCGAAGCCGGCGCCGTGACGGAATGTCCGGCAACGACGGTCACGCAGGTCTTTGACCGGACCTTCGAGGCGCAGGAATCGGCCTCCTATCCCTGGTGCACGCCGCGCAGCCTTGACGAACTGACGGCACACCTAGAGGATCTGCCCGCCCGCCTGCCGGTGCTGCCGATCCTCGTGCAGCCGGAGTCGGACGCTGGCGAGGCTGTGCTCGCGCTGACTGACGATTTCCCCTGCACGACCTGTTCTGCTCGCCCGGCCTGCCAGAAAGACCACGCGACCGCATTGAAGATTAAGCAAGATATCCGGCGGCACCAGAAGATGATCCACGCGCTCAAGACCGGCCTCTGGCACCGCTTCCAAAGCCGTGCGGACGTCTTGCAAGAATTGGGCTATCTGACACCGACCCGCCAGCTCACGGCGGCCGGCGAATGGGCGCGGCTAATCCGCATCGACCATTCGCTGCTCATCACGGAATTGATCTGCGCTGAGGCCTTCACTGGCGTCGAGCCCCACGTGCTGGCGGCACTCATGGGCAGCATCGCCCACGACAACGACCGCCCCGGGTCGTTTCCGCGCATGAGTCCCGGTCTTTCGTCCGTGATGTGGCAGGTACGCCGGCTGGCTGAATCCCTCGCGCCACACGAAGATCCGCCGCTGCTGCGAGGCGACGTAGCCGCACTCATCGAACGTTGGGTGGCTGAGCCGACCCTGACCTGGATCGGACTCTGCCGGATGACGACGATGGCCGAAGGCGACATCTACCGCCTGCTCGCGAGAACGCTGGAGTATCTTTCGCAGATTCACACGCTCAAAGCCACGCACCCGGGTTTGGCCGAGACGGCCAGCAAGGCCATCGCAAATCTTCGCCGTGGAGTACTGGAGGAACTGCCATGAGAAGGCGCGAGCAAGGTGCCAACGGCGGGAAACGCGAGACTTGCGTGTCGCCCTTTTTGCGTGAGTCTTGCCCGTCACGCGCGAACGTACTCACACAATGACGACTGATGAATTAGAGAACCTGCTGGCCCAGCAGCCGGTGTCGCTGCTACACAGACTCGCGCGCGGACGAATGCCCCGCCATTTCCGTATGGGCAAACGGCGGCTGATCGAGGGTCTGCTGCGCAGCACGGCCACGAATCGCGCCGGGCTCGAATCGGATCTGCTTGCACTGCTCAAGGATGGTGCGCAGCAGAGCGGCCCGCGGCCGGCCCTGGCGCGGTCCGAACCGCCGAATCCGCAACATCCGCGCCGGCCGGCGGCGCCGGTCGAACCCGAACCATCAGGGCCTGCACCCGATCTCGATGCGTTTCTCGCTGGCATTGGCGTGCCCTCACCCATCCCGTTCGTGCCGGACCCCTGGCAGGTGGAGGCGATCGAGCATCTGGAGACCTCCGACGTAATCGTCAGCGTCCCGACCGGCAGCGGGAAGACCTACGTGGCGATTGAAGCGACGAAGCGCGCCCTCAAGGCCGACCGGACGGTCATCTACACCTCGCCACTCAAAGCCCTCTCGAATACCAAGTTCACAGAATTCTCACGGCTCTTTGGCGCCGACCAGGTCGGCATCCTCACCGGCGACCGCCGCGACAACACGCATGCGCCGATCTTGATCATGACGACGGAGATTTTACGGAATCTGCTGTATGACGCAGCGGGCGGTGAGATCGACGTACGGCTGGACACCCTTGACCTGATCATCATGGACGAATCGCAGTACTTGGCCGACCCCGAGCGCGGCGTGGTGTGGGAGGAGACGATCATCTTCAGTCCAACGCAAGCACGGCTACTCTTGCTGTCGGCTTCCATCGGTAACCCGCAGGATATCGCCGCCTGGCTGACCAGCATCCGGCCGACACCCTGCCACCTCATCAAGCACAACCGGCGGACGGTTCCGCTACGCGCTGGCTACCTGCATCCCTCTGGAAAACTCGCACCGTTATTCCGAACCGTTGGTATTCCCAACGGACACGCCACTCTGCATCCGGAAACTAAGCGTCTTTTCTCTCAATACGAAGATGAAACGCTTCATCCTCGATCCCGATAGTTGCAAAAAAACAACTGGTTGATATTTTGAAACACCCCATCCCAATATATTCCTAATTTCAACAATACAATCAACACGTTACAATTGGCATCGGGATTGCTTTTCCTACAGTAGCCATGTCCACCGCCACAACAGCAAAAAAGACCGCTACCGCTCTGGGGATCCTGCTTGCCCTAACAGGCTGCCAGAGCGCCCCCCTGTCCCCATCCAAGGCTCAGATGGAGAACGAAGCGTTTATGACGACGTGGGCAACCTATCGCCATTGCCAAACCGGTACGGACGTGGATGCAATGAACGCCGATGTACGCTTATTGACCCATGCGGAGACCACGCATTTGGCTAAGAAGGATGCGGCGGGATTCGTGCCGGAATTCGTAGAGCATCTAGTGGCGAAGCCTGCGCTCCGTCTGGCCGCCGATCCCAGCGCCATGGTCGTGGCCTGCGCGCTCTCGACCGGCCAGATGGCCCTGCGCGCCGACCGGCTAGAGCTGGCCACAGAAATGTTCCAGCGCGTGCTGCACAACCGCGGACAGGATTCTGCCTACTATGCGGGCCAGGCCCGCCTCGGCCTCAATATCGTGGAACGCAACTTCCGGGCTCCTGCGCGCAAGACCGACGGCACCCCACGCGTGCTGTCCGTATCATCTGATCCCCCCGAATTCAGGCCGGCCCCCCCAGCCCTCCTCGAAGATTAACCGGCCCGCAGCTCCAGCGCCCTTCGATACAGCGCCTCGTATTTCTTCGCCGATTTTTCCCAGGACATGTCTAGCGCCATGCCCGCCTGAATGAGCGACGCCCATTCGGACGGATTGGCATGGACCCGCAGGGCCAATAAAATTGACGTCAGTAACGCGTCGGGCGTGGCATCACTGAATACAAAACCTGTTGCCCGTCCTTCCGCCACCGTCTGTGGTGTGTAGGGTACAACCGTGTCCGCCAACCCGCCTGTCTTCCGGACGATCGGGACCGTGCCGTAGCGCATACTGTAAAGCTGGCTCAACCCACAGGGCTCGTAGCGGGACGGCATCAGGAACAAATCCGCCCCCGCCTCGATGTTGTGGGCTAGAATTTCGTCAAATCCGATGCGCACACCGAGCCTGTCCGGATACTGCATGCGCAACGACTGGAACTGCAGCTCCAATGGAGGATCGCCGGTGCCCAACAGCGCCACCTGGACATCCAGCTGCATTAGTTCCGGCAACACGGCCGCGATCAGATCCAGCCCCTTCTGCGCGGTGAAGCGCGAGATCGCCGCCAGCAGCGGCACGTCCCGCACGGGCAGGCCCAATTCCTTCTGCAGCGCCGCCTTACAGATTTTCTTACCGGCGCGCTCGGATGCCGAATATCGCGCCGGAAGACTCGAATCGGTGGCAGGATTCCACTCGTCCACGTCAATGCCGTTGACCACCCCAGCCAGGCGGTCACCCCGCTCACGCAGCACGCCGTCGAGCCCGAAGCCGAACTCCGGACTCTGAATTTCCCGGCTGTACGTGGGGCTGACCGTTGTGATTAGATCGGCAAAGACGAGTCCGCCTTTCAGCAGATTGACCTGGCCGTAGAACTCCAGCGTCTTCGGGGTGAAAAACTGGTTGCCGAGACCGGTCACGGGAAAGGCCGCTGCCGGGAACAGACCCTGATAACCGAGATTGTGCACGGTCAACAGGCCAGCCACACGGGTGAATTCTGGCCGTCTGGCATAGAGCGACCTGAGATAGACGAGGCCCAGTGCCGCCGGCCAGTCGTGCGCGTGCAGCACGTCCGGCGTCCACCGTGGAGCCTTCGCCAACGCCAGCAGCTCTAGCGTCGCCCGGCAAAACAGGGCAAATCGCTGGAGATTGTCCGGATAGTCCGCACCCGCCTCACCATAGAGACCGCGACGGGCAAATGACGGGTCGTGGCCGATTGTGAATACAGCGACATCCGAACCCGGCAGGCGGCCTTCTTCGACGACGACACAGACCGGACCGGAGACGGTCGGCACCGTCAGACGTCCCCATTCCTTGAATCCATGCGCGGCGGTGTCGATCGTCCCGTATTTTGGCAGCACTAGCCGGACGTCGTGCCCAAGCTGGGCCAGGGCACGGGGCAACGCGCCGAGCACATCGGCCAACCCGCCGGTCTTAGCGTAGGGTACGGCCTCGGACGTAACCAGCAGCACTTTCACGGGAAGAGACCTGCCCGTTTCATCGGCGGTTTAACACGGGACCGCACCGTCACTTGCCGGATGCGGCGACCCTACCAGCCACAACCCGTGCTCGTCTCATAGCAGGCGCCGTCCTTTCTGTTCTTTTGGCTTCACCGGCACGCAGATGTCGCACTGACAGTGTGTGCGCAGAAACGTGTACGAGAAGAGCCCGGTGTCATGGCCGTCGCTGAAGGTGAACTTGAGCGCGTAGCGGCCGACCGGCTCGACATCCTGCACGGCGACGAGAATGGGCACGTCATCAGGCTTGAGCTTGAGCGCGCCCGTCCATTCGTCCGTGCAGGCCGCGCAGGGACAGTGCTGGCGGAGATAGCGGACCGGATAGATGCCCTTGTGGCCGTCAGACCACTCGATCCCGAGTACGCCCTTCCCGATCCACTCCATGTCTTTCGGTTCAAGAATTGTCGCCGTCATGATGGTCACTATAGCGTAGCCGACGAGAGAAAATCAGCCGGTGGCAATCGCTTTCCGGCAATTACCGTCACATAGGAGTCGACGGCCGCTTCCAGTTCGTCGCGGATCTGCCCTGCGGCTTTGAGTCGTGTCATCGCCGCTGGCGTCCACCGTAACGCCTGCTGGAGCAGTGCGAGACTGCCGGGCGACAGCGGCAGACAGTGGTCCCGGTCGCGCCGTGCGCATAACTGGCAGACCAGCCCCCCGGCCAGCGGCGAGAAATGTCGCGAGCCCTTCCGATCCCGCCCCTCGCCGCAGACCGCGCAATGATCGGTCTGCGGACGGAAGCCCGTCTCCCCCAGAAGTTTGATCTGGAACAACAGCGCGGTAAGCGCAGGATCGTGGCCGCTGTCCAGCACGTGCAGACCCCTGAGCAGGGTCTCGAATACGCTGGGTTGCACGTCCCCCTCGCCGGACACCGCCGCCACGAAATTGGTGAGGCGCGCCGCTGCCGACATCCGCAGTAGATCGTCGCGCAAACCGGCGAAGGCGTCATGAATGTCCGCACCAGTAATCCGATAGAGTGAATCCCCACGCTTCTCGAACAGGTTGAGTTCGCCGTGGACAAAGGGCTCGAGCGCGCCGCCGAACCGGTTCTTGAGCCGGCGCGCCCCACGGGCCACGCCGCGTAGCTTGCCGAATCGAAACGTGTAAAAGGTGACGATTCGGTCTGCCTCTCCCCACTTGCGGCTCTTCAGCACAATGGCGGGGGTTTTGAGCAGCGCCATGCTTATTTAAGGTAGGCAAGTACCCCGGTGGAGAGCGTGAGATACACGCTGATGCCGGTGATGTCGTTGGCTGTCGTGACGAAGGGGCCGGCAGCGACGGCCGGGTCCACGCCGACGCGCTTGAGAAAGACCGGCATGATCGTGGCCATGCTGGTGGAAATCACAAACGCCATGAGGAGCGAGACGCCGACGACCATACCGAGAAACGGCTGTCCGTGCCAGATCCAGCCGACCAGCGTCAGCAGCACACCGCAGGCCAGCCCAAGCAGCAGCCCGATGCGGACTTCTCGGAAGAAGACTGTCCAAACGTCCGTCAACTCAATGCCGCCCGTCGCCAGTCCGCGGATGATCAGTGTCGAGGATTGCAGCCCGACGTTCCCGCCCATCGCTGCGATGACGGGGATAAACGTCACGATCGCAACCACTTCCTGGATCGTGTAGCGAAAATACCAGAGGATCGCGCCGGACAGGAGGCTGCCGAACAGACTGGTGAAAAGCCACGGCAGGCGCGTACTGGCGGCCTTCAGCGAAGACGAGGCGGCCAGCAGGTCCTCCTCAGACACGCCGGCCGACTTCAACATGTCTTCCGTAGCTTCTTCACGGATGACGTCCACCACATCGTCCACCGTGATGATGCCGACCAGTGTGTTGTCTTTCTCGACGACCGGGATGGCCAATAAGTTGTAGCGCGCCACCTGGCGGGCAACTTCCTCCTGGTCCATGTCCACCGGCACGTTGAACACGTCGCGCACCATGATACTCTTGAGCGGGGTGTCGGGCGGAACGGTCAGTAACTGCCGCAGCGACAGCACGCCAACGAGGTGCTCGTCTTTGTCGGTCACATACACGTAGAACACCTGTTCCGTGTCGGTGGCGCGCTGCAGCCTGCGGATCGTTTCTTGCGCCGTGGTATCTTCTAACAGCGCCAGGAACTCGGTTGTCATGATGCCGCCAGCCGTGTCCTTGGGGTATTTGAGGAGCTCGGCAATTTCCGTCGAGTCCTCCGTCTTCATCAACGCAAGAATCTCTTTGGCCAGTTCATCCGGCAGGACGCCCATGATGTAGGTCACGTCGTCGCTGGCCAGATCCTTGAGCAGCCACGCGATGTCCGGCGCCGGCACTTCCGACAATACGTGCTGAATGCTGTCGGCATCCATCTCGCTTAGCACCTGCCCGCGCGGCCCCTCGCCCTTCACCAACTCGAACACCGTGCGTTTTTCCTTCGGCGATGGCAGATGGACAATGAGCTTGGCGATGTCGGCCGGATGCGTCTTACCAAGCATCTTGGTGAGATTCGTGATCGCGCCGCGCCGTAGCAGCTTCTGCACGGACAGCAACACCAGGTCGAACTTGCTCTGCCCCTTTTCCGCCTGCTCGCGCGGCAGGTCCTTGCCGGCATCCCTGGCTGGGTCGCGGTCGATCTGAATTGGCTTGTCGGACTGCTGCATCAGCCTGTTCTCACAGTAAGTTTAAGTTAAGGATGAGATAAAGGAGAGAGGATGGCATTCCGAACTGGCCTCCCCTCACCCTTGCCCTCAGCCTCCATCTTTCCTAGTATCCCAATTCCGTCAACGCCCGCTCGTCCTCGCGCCAGCCCGCCTCCACCTTGACCCACAACTCTAGAAACACCTTCCGCCCGAAGAGTCGTTCCATGTCTAGCCGTGCGGCCGTGCCCATTTCCTTGAGCCGCTGCCCCCCCTTGCCCACCACGATGGCTTTCTGTGACTCCTTCTCCACCATGATGGTCGCCGCGATCCGGATCAGCTTTGGTTCTTCCGTGAACGTGTCGATCGTCACGGCCACTGCGTAGGGCACTTCCTCGCGGGTCTGCGCCAGAATTTTTTCACGGATCAATTCAGCCGCCAGCGTGCGCATGGACTGATCAGTCAGGAAATCCTCTCCATACGGGGCTGCGCCGTCCGGCAGGAACTTAACCGTCAGATCCAGCAGACGGTCCACGTTGATGCCTGTGACCGCCGACAACGGGACGACCTCCTCCCACTTCAACATCTTGCTGTAGGCATCGATCACCGGCAGCACTTTGGCCTTGTTGACGAGGTCCACCTTGTTGATCAGCAGAAAAACTTTCGGGCTGTCCTGGGCTGTGGCCTGACTGACCTGTTCAAACACCGCGCGGTCGCCCGGGCCCGGCAGGCTGGTCGCGTCCACCATCACATAGACCACGTCGGCCTCACCCAGCGACTCCAGTGTCGCGCGGACCATGCGGCTGTTGAGCTTGTGCTGCGGTTTGTGCAGACCCGGCGTATCCAGGACTAGAATCTGGGCATCGGGCCGGTGCACCACGCCGAGAATGCGGGTGCGCGTCGTCTGCGGCTTGTCGGAGACGATCGCGATCTTCTCCTTCAGCAGCGCGTTGAGCAACGTGGACTTGCCTACATTTGGCCGTCCGACAATCGTGATCGTCCCAGTCCTCACGGCTGCTTCGGCGCTCCCTTCTCAGGCTCTCGGACGATCTGGTAGACCGTTTCGCCCGGCCGGACAAATCCGAGCCGCTCACGGGCCAGTTCCTCAAGACGGGTCGGATCGCTCTGTGTGCGGCGGATTTCCACCCGTAGCTCCTCGTTCGCCTGCTCCATGCCCTTGATCTCCTGCTCAAGCTGCCGGGCGTTGTTCCGCATCTGCGTGTACTTGAGCAGCCCCATGTCGCCGAAAAAAAACGCCCCGCTCAGAGTCAGCGCGAACACGCCGCCGCCCAACAGCGCCGCTTTTGTGAGCATGCGCTGACGTCGGCTTAGCGTGTCGTACGAACGATTTCGGCGCATCATGGCGCTACCCGCAGGCGATAGGTTTTCGCGACACGCATTGAATGGCTGCTCCCCCTCGAGCCTATTGCCCGGCCCTTATTGCCTTCCGCCCAGGATAGATCGCCTCGCGACTGAGCTCCTCCTCGATCCGGAGCAACTGGTTGTACTTGGCCACGCGGTCCGTCCGTGACAGCGAGCCGGTTTTGATCTGCCCCACATTCGTCGCAACGGCGATGTCGGCAATCGTCGTATCCTCCGTCTCTCCAGACCGATGCGAAATGACCGCCGTGTAGCCGGATCGCTTGGCCAGCTCGATCGCCTGCAGCGTCTCGGTCAGCGAGCCGATCTGGTTGACCTTGATCAGGATCGAATTACCGATCCCGTCCTTGATACCCTTGGCAAAAATTTCCACGTTCGTTACAAAGATGTCGTCGCCGACGAGCTGGACCGTCCTGCCCAGCTTCTGCGTCAGCAGCGCCCACCCTTCCCAGTCGTGCTCGCTCATGCCGTCTTCAATCGACAGGATCGGATAGTTGTCCACGAGTTTCGCGTAGTACTTGATCATTTCTTCCGGCGACCGCCGCGGTTTTTTCTCAGCTGCCAGATAGTAGCTGCCTTTGTCGTAGAACTCACTGGCCGCGGCATCCAGCGCCAGGGCAATATCCTTCCCCGGCTTGTAACCGGCCCCCTCGATCGCCTTCATGATCAGGCTCAGCGCCTCTTCGTTGGACTTAAGATTCGGTGCGAAGCCGCCCTCGTCACCCACCGCCGTGTTGAGGCCTTTCGTTTTCAGCAGCCCCTTGAGTGCGTGAAACACCTCGGTGGCCATCCGCAACGCTTCACTGAAGGTGGGCGCGCCCACCGGCATGATCATGAACTCCTGCAGGTCGAGACTATTGTCGGCATGCGCTCCGCCGTTAATGATGTTCATCAGCGGCACCGGCAGCGTCTGCGCCTGGGGCCCGCCCAGATAGCGATAGAGCGGCTGGGCGGATTCCGTTGCCGCTGCGCGTGCCACGGCCAGCGACACACCGAGAATTGCATTGGCGCCCAGACGCCCCTTGGTCTTGGTGCCGTCCAGTTCGATCATCGTCCGGTCCACGCTGGTCTGATCGAGCGCATCCATTCCGATCAGCTTTGGCGCAATGACCTGCCCGACGTTCGTCACTGCCTTGGCTACGCCTTTGCCCATCCAGCGCTTTCTGTCACCGTCGCGCAACTCGATCGCTTCCTTCTCGCCGGTCGAGGCACCGGACGGCACCGCCGCGCGTCCGCGTGAGCCGCTCTTGAGCAGTACGTCCACCTCGACAGTCGGGTTCCCCCGTGAATCCAGAATCTGCCTCGCCTTAATCTCCCGAATCGCGCTCATGCCTCTCCTTAGCCGTTGAGTTTCTTCTTCAATCCCTCGTTCACCTTACCTGGATTGGCCTTGCCGCCGGAGGCCTTCATCACTTGCCCGACAAGAAATCCGAGCACCGCCTCCTTGCCGCTTTTAAATTGCTGGACCTGCGCCGGATTCTGCGCGATAACCGCATCGATGATCGTGCCGATGGCGCCTTCGTCCGACACCTGCGTCAGGCCCCTGGCGGCAATAATTTCCTCCGCATTCTTGCCAGTGGCAAACATCTCCGCCAGCACAGTCTTGGCAATTGGCCCGCTAATCTCGCCCTTGTGTTTCTTCGCAACGAGGGCGGCCAATTGGTCGGGCTTTACCGGACTGCTAGTGAATCCAATGCCTTTGTCATTTAACAGCGCGCGCAGATCCCCCGTCGCCCAGTTGGCGACTTCGCGCCCCGCATCGGCTTTGGGCAGCCCGGCCTGCTCGGCCGCTACGGCCGCGGCCGAAAAATAATCGGCTGCTTCCTTATCGGCCGTCAGCACACCAGCCGCATAGTCGCTCAGGCCATAGTCTCCCGTGAGCTCCTTTTGCACCTCGCGGGCCAACTTCGGCAACGCGGCTTTCAATCGGTCTATCCACTCGTCGGTAATCGTGATCGGCACCAGATCAGGATCGGGGAAATAGCGGTAGTCATGCGCCTCCTCCTTGCTGCGCATCACGGCCGTCTCGCCGCGCTCGCTGTTCCAAAGACGCGTTTCCTGGTGCACCTGCCCCCCTTCGTTCAAAACCTTCGTCTGCCGCTTGATCTCGTACTCGATCGCATCCTTGACGAACTTAAAGGAGTTAATGTTCTTGAGCTCCACCTTCGTGCCGAATTCCTTGCTGCCGACCGTCCGCAGAGACAGATTCGGCTCACACCGCATGCTCCCCTCGTCCATGTTACCGTCGCAGACGTCCAGATAAACCAGCATCTCGCGCAGCAGCTTGAGATAGGCCACGACCTCCTCGGCCGAGCGCATGTCCGGTTCAGTCACGATTTCGAGCAGCGGTGTTCCTGCCCGGTTCAAATCCACGCGGCTGTCGCTGGTGCCTGTCTCATGCACATTTTTGCCCGCGTCTTCCTCCAGATGGGCGCGGCGGATGCGGACCTTCTTTTTGTCCGGCCCGACCGCGATCTCCATCCATCCGTTCTCGCAAATCGGCCGTTCGTACTGAGAAATCTGGTAGCCCTTGGGTAAATCGGGGTAAAAGTAATTTTTCCGTGCGAAACGGTTAGGCGAATTGATCGCGCAGTGGAGTGCCAGTCCCGCCTTGACCGCCATCTCGATGGCCTGCTTGTTTACGACCGGTAGCGTGCCGGGCATACCGAGACAGATCGGACAGACCTGCCGGTTGGGCGGCAAGCCAAAGACCGTTCCGCAGGCGCAGAACATCTTCGACTTCGTCTTGAGCTGCGCGTGTACTTCGAGTCCGATGACAGTTTCGTAAGTTGCCACTATGTCCTTCTTTTCCTGTGCCCTGCGTACGAGGGATCGCCTCCCGGCCTCTTTCGAGCACTTCGGATAGCCCCCGGCTGAACCTTGAGGACCTCGCGGCCCTTCTCGATCACCCGATCGACCATCTCATCGGCCGCGCCGTTCTCTTTTGGCCCTGGGGGGCTTTGTGCCTCCGCTATTGAGCGCTCCTCCGTCATGCCTTCCCCCGCCCGCTAAAGACGGCCCTGGCCGCCTGCACGCCGGCAACGACCCTGCTCGCGACGGTCCGGAGCAGCGCGCCACCGGTGCCGCGCACCATGCCGTGGAACTGTTGGACCGTCTCGCCGATCTCGCCAGCAGTGTGCAGCAGCACGGCTGCGTGGTCGACGCCGTCGCGCGTCTGTTCCGCGAGTTCGTTCATGTTGGCTATCGTCGTCCGCATCTCCTGCAACAGCGGCAGCAGCTGCGCATTGATGCGGATCAGGCTCTGCTCTATCTCAGCAATCGCCTTTCGAGCCTGCAACAGCACGGGCACCAACAAGCCGACCAGTACTACGACCGCGCCCGCGACGATTAATGCGGCAATTTCGATTCCGGACATATCCCCTTCCGTAAAGGGTGAGACGTCTGGCGTAAGAGCCTCCGGCACATGCCGCGCGCAGCTCGCCGCACCCCCTCATCCTCCTTACGCCTCACCTGACAGTCGGTTTCTTCATCCTCCAGCCAGTCGCCTGCTCGTAGGCATGCGCTGCCCGAAGGATCGTTTCTTCTTCAAACGGCCGGCCGATCAACTGCAGGCCAATCGGTAGCCCCATTTTGCTGAATCCGCAGGGGATCGAGATCGCCGGCAACCCCGCCAAATTCACGGAGATCGTAAAGATGTCTGAGAGATACATCTGCAGGGGATCCTCGCTCTTTTCGCCCAGCTTGAAGGCCGGCGTCGGCGTCACCGGCGTCACGATCAAATCCACTACAGCGAACGCCTCGTCAAAATCTTTTTTCGTCATCGCGCGAGCCGCCTGCGCCTTACCGTAATAGGCATCGTAGTAGCCGGCACTCAGGGCATAGGTGCCGAGCATGATGCGCCGCTTGACCTCCGGCCCGAACCCCTCCTGCCGGCTCTTCATGTACATATCCATGAGGTCGTGGGACTGTTTCGCGCGCAGCCCATATTTGACGCCGTCGAAGCGCGCGAGGTTCGAACTAGCCTCTGCCGTCGCGATCAGATAGTAGATGGCCACCGCATAGTCCGTCATCGGCAGTGCGATCTCTTTGATCGTCCCACCGAGATTCTTCAACTCGTCGATCGCCGCCTCCACGGCTTGCTTGACGTCTGGATCTAAGCCTTCAGCGAAAAACTCCTTTGGCACGCCGACCGTCAGCTTCTTGAGGTCTTTTTTCTTGAAGGCCCGCGTGTAGTCCGGCACTGGCAGATTGGCGGAGGTCGAATCAAGTGGATCGTGGCCGGCGATAACGTTTAAGAGAATCGCGGCATCAGTCACGTCCTTCGTGATCGGGCCGATCTGATCGAGCGACGAGGCGAACGCCACAAGACCGAACCGCGAAACGCGGCCATAGGTCGGCTTCAATCCGACCACACCGCAGAACGCGGCCGGCTGCCTGATGGAGCCGCCGGTGTCGGAGCCCAGTGCTGCCACGCACTCATCCGCCGCTACTGCCGCAGCCGAGCCGCCGCTCGACCCACCCGGCACACAGGCGACATTCCAGGGATTCCGGCTCGGCCCGAAGGCGGAGTTTTCCGTGGAGGACCCCATGGCAAATTCGTCGAGGTTGGTCTTGCCAAGCAGCAGATAGCCCTGCCCACGCAGGCGCGCGATCACCGTCGCATCGTAGGGCGGAATGAACTTGCCGAGCATCCGTGAGGCACAGGTCGTCGCCACGCCTTCGGTGCAGATATTGTCCTTGATCGCGACGGGCATGCCCATGAGCGGCATCGTTCGGCGCCAGCCCTTGAGTTTGGCATCCAGCACGTCCGCTTGCTCCATCGCGACCGTATCCGTCCTCGTGATGTAGGCCTTGACCTTGGGCTCGACCTGATTGAGGCGGAGCGTGTAGGCCTGCACGATGTCGCGCGCGGTCATTTCACCAGCGGTGAATTTTTTCTGGAGCTCTCCGAGCGTGAGCTTGTGCAGTCCGGTCATTGCGACTTCGCTTTACTGCCTGCTTGCGGCGCACTGCTGCGGACAATCTGATTTTTTCCGTCCACGCGGACGATCTTTGGCACGTGCCGCTTGATCTCATCCTCCGCGTAATACTCGTAGCAGAAGATGATTACCTGATCGCCCACTGCGCCCTTGCGGGCCGTCGGACCGTTCAGCACGATCTCGCCACTCCCACGCTTGCCGGTCATGGCATAGGTCATAAATCGTTCGCCGTTATTCAGATTGGAGATGATGATGGCCTCGTACGGCAGAATGCCCGCCGCATCCAGCAGGTCCTCATCGACTGTCAGGCTCCCCTCATACTCTAGGCAGGACTCCGTCACAGTTGCGCGGTGGATTTTCGATCGTAGCATTTGTCGAAACATTTTTTCCCTCAGTTAGAAGTAGCGAGTGAAGGGGAACGCGATCAACATAGGCATTGCCAATGCCTCACTCCTCACTTTTCACGCTTTACTGCTCGTTAATGATTCTTGGCACTACAAAAAATCCATCCACTGACTCCGGCGCATTGGCTAGCACCTGCTCGACTGGCTGCGACGGCCGCGCTGTGTCTTCGCGAAACACGTTTGTCGCTCCAGCAGCCGCGGCTTCCACGCCGTCCGTCTTCAGTGTGCTCAGCTTGGCGACATACGTGAGGATGCCGCTCAACTGCTGACTGAAGGCCGCTTGCTCGGTCGCAGTGATCTCGAGCCGGGCCAACTTCGCGACTTTTTCGACTTCCGCCTTGTCGATCGTCATTGTTATTCGACCGTCACGCTCTTCGCCAGATTGCGCGGCTGATCCACATCCGTCCCCCGCAACACAGCGATGTGATAGGCCAGCAGTTGCAACGCCACCGCAAACAAAATTGGGCTCAGGAGCGCCGGCACTTTGGGGATCGCGAAGACGGCATCGGCCACCCGGCCTAAATCCTTCTCTCCCTCGCTGACGAAGGCCAGCACCGGCGCACGACGCGCCTTCACTTCCATCAGATTACTGACCGTCTTGTCATGAAGCCGGTCGCGCGGGGCCAGGACGACCACCGGCATATTCCGGTCGATCAGCGCGATCGGCCCGTGCTTCATCTCGCCGGCCGCGTAGCCCTCAGCGTGGATATAGGAAACTTCCTTGAGCTTGAGCGCGCCTTCAAGCGCGATGGGATAGTTGATTCCGCGCCCCAGAAAGAGAAAATTCCGTTTCGCATGATACCGCTTGGCGATAGCGGCAATTTCCTTCTCGCGCTTGAGAATCTCCTCGACAAGATGCGGCAGAGCGACCACGCGCTCCAGCCACACCCGCCCATCGTTGGCGTTGAGCGTGCCGCGTACACGCGCCAGGTGCAGCGCCAGAAGATAGAGCGCGGTGAGCTGTGCCGTGAAGGCTTTGGTGGAGGCCACGCCGATTTCCGGACCGCAATGAGTATAGAGCACGCCGTCCGACTCACGCGCCAGAGTGCTTCCGACCACGTTGACGATCGAAACCACCCGTGCGCCCTTGCTCGTGGCCTCGCGGGCCGCCGCGAGCGTGTCTGCCGTCTCGCCCGATTGCGAAATCGTGATGACCAGGTCGTCCTTCCTGACGAGCGGATCGCGGTAGCGGAACTCGGAGGCGATGTCCACCGGCACTGGTGTGCGGATCATTTCCTCAAGCAGATACTTCCCCACCAAGCCGGCATGCCAGGAGGTGCCGCAGGCTACGATCCAGATACGGCCGACGGCCGCAAATTGCTCCGGCGTCAGTCCGATATCCGGCAGATCTGCCTCGCCCTTCTCGAAGCGATACCGGCCGCGCATCGTGTCAAGAATCGCCTGCGGCTGCTCGTGAATTTCTTTGAGCATGAAATGCGGATAGCCGCCTTTTTCGGTCGCCTCCGCGTTCCACGTCACACGTGAGGCCCGGCGCACAACCGTTTTCCCCGCTGCGTCCTGCACCATGACGCCTGACGCAGTCACCACTGCCACATCACCCTCTTCGAGATAGGTCACGTGCCGCGTGTGCTTGAGCATGGCCATGACGTCGGAGGCCACGAAGGTTGCGCCCCGCGCCTGCCCGATCACGAGCGGACACCCGGAGCGGGCCGCAACCAGCATATCCGGCTCCTGCTCGCACATCACGACGATCGCATAGCTGCCATGCACCTCTTTGGTGGCGGCCCGCACGGCCTCGGGCAGCGCCTTACCGTGCTTCATGTGCCTGGCGATCAGATGCGCAATGACTTCCGTGTCGGTCTCCGACTCGAGTCGGTAGCCATCCTTCTGCAATTGATGCCGGAGCGCCAGATAATTTTCGATGATGCCGTTGTGCACGAGCACGCAGGGGCCGGACCGGTGCGGATGTGCATTCTGCTCGGACGGACGGCCATGCGTCGCCCAGCGCGTGTGCCCGATGCCGATCGAGCCGGCCAATTTTTTGTCGGCCAGCGCCTTGTCCAGATTCGCCAGCTTGCCGACGCTGCGGCGCACGTCGATCTTTCCGTCCTGCAACACAGCCACCCCGGCCGAGTCGTAGCCCCGGTATTCAAGCTTCCGCAGCCCGTCCAGCAAAATCGGCACGGCGTTCTCGGACCCGACGTATCCGACGATGCCACACATCTTCGATCAGCCTCGTCTCCGCTTTTCGGTCTTTTGCGTTCGTGAAACCGGAAATTTCTTTTTCGCGCTCGGCGTCTGTGTCCTCGTGACGCGTGGCGCGCGCCGCATATCCCGTTCGGATTTCGCCTGCCCCTTACCGAACACCGCTTTACGAACCCCGCCGGCAAGCACCGCCCGGCGGCGGGCTGCCCAGCCGGGATGGTTGACCTGTTGCGTTCTCGCAATGGCCAGCGTGTCCTGCGGCACGCTGGACGTCACCGTCGTTCCCGCGGCAATCACCGCCCCCGTGCCGACCGTGACCGGGGCGATGAACTGTACGTCGCTGCCGACAAACACGTCGTTGCCGATGACCGTCTCGTGCTTCTTCCGGCCGTCGTAATTACACGTGATCGTCCCGGCGCCGATGTTGACGCCCTTGCCGATGGTGGCATCGCCCAGATAGGTCAGGTGGTTGGCCTTGGAGCCCTCGCCCAGCTCAGCTTTTTTCATTTCGACGAAGTTGCCGACCTTGGCGGCACGGCGCAACACTGCGCCCGGCCGCAGGTGCGCGAAGGGACCGACTGCCGTATCGTCCTCTAGCGTCGCCTCCCTGATCACGCACTGGTCCTGCACGACGACCCGATGGCCGATCCGGCTGTCGCTGATCCGTGTGCGCGAGCGGATGATGCAGTCTTCGCCGATCGCCGTGCAGCCCTCCAGCGTGACGTCAGGGTGAATCACCGTATCTCGCCCAATCGCCACGCCAGCATCGATCACCGTCGTCGCTGGATCACGGAGTGTGACCCCCTCGGCCATCCACTGCGCGCAGATACGCCTCCGGATCGTCCGCTCGGCCTGCGCGAGCTGTTCACGCGTGTTAATCCCCATACCTTCGTTGGCATCGGCCAGCGTCAGCGTCGAGACGCGCATCCCTCGCTCGACCGCCACCCCGACAAGGTCCGTGAGATAGTATTCACCCTGCGCGTTCGTGGGCTGCACTGTCGCGAGCGCCTCAAAAAGAAACGGCCCGTCCACCACGTAAGTGCCGACATTGATTTCTCGGCTCTGTTTCTCTGTGGCCGTCGCATCCTTGTCTTCAACGATCTTCTGCACTGACCCATCTTGTGCGCGTACTACATGCCCGTAGCCGGCCGAGTCATCCAGGGTTGCCGTCAGCAGCGTCACTACCGCCCGCTCGTCCCGATGCAGCCGCAACAGGGCTTCCACCGTCTCAGCTCGCAACAGCGGCGTGTCGCCGTTGAGAATCACGTAAGCGGCCAGCGCCTTGCCCAGCCGCTTGAAGACATCGCGCGTCTGCTGCACCGCGTGGCCGGTCCCCAGTTGTTGCGCCTGCTCGACAATCATGACGGACTGGCGTGGCCCGCTCGCTTCGAGCGCGGCACACACGCCCTTGCCCTGATAGCCCACCACAACCGCTACACACTCGCCAGCCATGCGGTGGGCGAGATCCACGGCGTAGAGGACCATTGGACGGCCCGCCACCGGATGGAGCACCTTGGCCAGCTTGGATTTCATCCGCTTGCCGAGGCCAGCGGCCATGACGATGGCACCGAGATCTTTGGATGCCCCGCGGCTCATGGCACAGTCACCTCGGTCCGGACGTTCTGCCCAGCCCCCGCCGCCTGCGTCGGCTGATAGAGCCCGCCGGAGACAATGAGTTTCATCGCCTCGTCCACCGACATGTCCAGAGGCACAACTTCCCTCTCTGGCACGAGCAGAAAATACCCGGACGTCGGATTAGGCGAGGTCGGTACATAGACGTTGAGCAGCGGCTCCGTCGAGACCGTCTGTACCTGCCCCTGCGTCATGCCCGTCACGAACGCGAAACAGTAATGGCCGTTCTTCGGGAACTGGATCAGCACGACCCGATTGTACTTTCCACGATTGTCGAAGGAGAGAATGTCCATCATGGACTTGAGCGTCGCATAGATACCGCGCACAACCGGGACGCGATGCAGCCAGTCCTCCCACCAGGAGACAACTTGCCGGCCAATGATGTTGGCGGCCAGCACCCCAGCGGAAAAAATCAGCACTACCAATGCCAGGATACCGAGGCCGCGGATGTAGCCCCCGTCCGGCAGCACACCCACCAGCGCCGGCCCCAAAATATCATCCACGGTGACGAACAGAGTTTTGAGGACAAGCACCGTTCCCCAAATCGGGGTCACAACTAGCAATCCTGTCAGAAAGTAGCGTTTTAACGACGTTTTCAGGCCAGTCACAGGGCCTCCCACCGCGGTGGCTCATCTTACAGAGTTTAAAAATGTGTCGCAAGCCTTTTATTGCTATTTTCAAGCACTTCCACTAGGATGACGCGAATTTTCAGGCCGTTTTTGGGGGACGTTTTGTGAGCACCTCGCGCCTACGCCGAAACGGCCTGCTGATCACCTTTGAGGGGGTGGAAGGCAGCGGAAAAACCACCCAGCTCAGGCGCCTGGCCACCATCCTCCGCCAGGAGGGCTACAAGGTTGTCGAAACGCGAGAACCCGGCGGCACCTCCGTTGCCGAACGCATCCGCGAAGTGCTGCTGACCCAGCCGAGCAAACTGCCGGTCTCCGAGCCGATCACTGTCGCCTGCGAATTGATGCTGGTCTTGGCAGCCCGCAGCCAGCATATTGCGCATGTCGTGGACCCAGCATTGCGGGTCGGCTCCATCGTCCTGTGTGACCGGTTTTCCGATTCCACTCTTGCCTACCAGGGATACGGCCGCGGACTGGATCTAGCCATGCTTAAGGACATGAACCGGCTGGCCACCGGCGGGTTGACGCCCGACTTGACGCTCCTGCTCGAAGTACCCGTCACCGCGGGTCTGATCCGCCGTCAAAAATTCGAGTTGGAGCAGAACCGGCTGGATCGCGAAGCCTCCGAATTCCACGGCAAAGTGCGCCGGGGCTTCCTGGCCCTGGCCGCCGCCGAACCGAAACGCATCAGAAAAGTCGACGGCGTGCCCCGCCCAGAAACCGTAGCCGTGGCGGTGGCCCAAACCGTGCACGCGTTTTTGACGAAGGCCCGTATCAAACGGCTCCAGCCCATCAGGCCCATCCACGGCGCCCCCGCGCATCGGAATAAATAATGCCGGTCGCAGACCTCATCGGACACGAACGCCCCAAGAAGATTTTACAAACCGCCCTGCGGCTGGACTGCCTCGCCCATGCCTACTTGTTTCACGGCGACGAGCAGATCGGAAAAAAATTGGCCGCCCTCCGCTTCGCACAGGCCATCAATTGCGAGGCCGGAGACGGCACGTACGCCTGTGGGGTCTGTCGATCCTGCCAGCAGATCGGCAACCGCACCCATCCGGATTTTCTCTTGATCGAACCCGACCGCGAGTTGGCCAACCCGCAGATCAAAATTGAGCAGATCCGTGAACTGGAGGCGCAGATCGTCTACCAGCCCCTCGTCGGCCGGAGGAAAATCTTTCTGATCGACGACGCAGATCGCATGACGCTCGGGGCGGCCAACGCGGTCCTAAAAACGCTTGAAGAGCCACCGGCACACAGCTTGCTTCTGCTGATCTCCAGCCGCCCCGCGGCCCTGCCGGCCACCGTCCGCTCGCGCTGCCAGGCGATCCGCTTCGCACCGCCGGCTGCCACGCAGGTTGAAGCCGCGCTGATTCTCGCGCGAGCAATTCCTCCGGCCGACGCACGTCTGCTGACCGCGGCCAGCCAGTCGAAACTAGGTGCCGCTCTTGCCATGGATCTCACGGCCTTGCGATCCAAACAGGCGGAACTCTGCAGCCTCGTTGCGCCGACGACGTTGCGCTCCGCGGCCGCCATCCTCACGGCCGCCGAAGCCCTGCACAAGGCAGACCGGGGGGCTGAGGTGCTGGACTGGCTCGCGCAGTGGGTCCGGGACCTACTCCTCGTCCGCATCGGCGCCGGACAGGACCATCTGATCCATACGGAGCAAGTGGCCGCGCTGCAAGGCGCCGCGCGCGGCGCGGCCCCAGACAAGCTGACCGCCCTGCTGGATGACATTGATGCGCTGCAGCGGTCGGCTGGACGTAATCTGAATCTTCAGATGGCCCTCGAGTCCGTCTTGCTGCGCCTGCGCGAAGCCCTGCTCACCCCCACTTCAAGGACCTGACGGCACGCCACCGGACTGAAGGCGCCGGGCGCGTCACCGCATCCGGCCTGATCGCCGCCATCACGTGCGGCTACGACTCTTTTCCGTGTGCCGCTGGGCTCCGGTGCACTCGTCGCTATGGCCATGCCCCCAGGGGGAAGCTATTCTGCACTCCCGCCGCCACGGCCGTGCTACAATTGAAGTTGGTTGGCAACACACGCTTGCCGGTCGGCGCCTGCCGTTGGGCCGGCTTATAAAGCCAGCGGGCCGCCGGCCCTCTGTGTGATCATCTGGCTTCCGAGCCAATGACCTGTTATCTTCCTTGGCCATGCACGAGACGTTTTACATCACAACACCGATCTACTACGTCAACGACGTCCCGCACATCGGCCACGCCTACACGACGATCGCGGCGGACGTGCTGGCCCGCTACCACCGGCTGCTGGGCCACGACGTCTTTTTCCTCACCGGCCTCGACGAGCACGGGCAGAAGGTGCAACAGGCCGCGGCAAAGGCTGGCATCGATCCGCAGACCCACTGCGACCGACTTGCACCGCAGTTTAAACATCTCTGGACAAAGCTCAACATTTCACACGACGCCTTCATCCGCACGACCGATGCGCAACACACAGCCATCGTCCAGCAGAAACTCCAGACGCTGTTCGAGAAAACGCTGATCTATGAGGCCGACTATTCAGGCTGGTACTGCACCTTTGACGAGCGGTTCTGGACTGAGAAGGACGTCGACGGCGGCCTCTGCCCAGATTGCAAGCGCCCGGTTGAACGGCTCAGCGAGCGCAATTACTTCTTCAAGATGGGACAGTACCAGGACCGGCTCATCAAGCATATTGAAGCCCACCCCGGCTTCATCCGGCCCGACTCAAGGCGCAACGAGGTCTTAGGATTTCTCAAGACCCAGCCGCTGGGCGACCTGTCCATCTCGCGGCCCAAGTCACGCCTGTCCTGGGGCATCGAACTGCCCTTCAATCGCGATTACGTGACCTATGTCTGGTTCGACGCGCTGGTCAACTATATTTCCGGGCTGGACTACCTGCCCAGTACGCCGGCACTGACGACGTACTGGCCGGCGAGCATTCATCTGGTGGGCAAGGACATTCTGACCACCCACGCCGTCTACTGGTCCACGATGCTCATGGCGCTCGAGCTGCCGCTGCCGCGTACGATCTTCGCGCACGGCTGGTGGACGGTCAACGGCGAGAAGATGTCCAAGAGCCGCGGCAACGTGGTGGATCCCTATGCCATGGTCGATGCGTTCGGCACGGATGCCTTTCGGTATTTTCTCCTGCGCGAAGTGCCGTTCGGACAGGACGGAGATTTTTCTCTGCCGGCGCTGATTGGCCGCCTCAACAGCGATCTGGCGGACGGCCCCGGCAATTTGCTGAGCCGGACGCTCACGATCGTCGAAAAATCCTGCGGCGGTCGAATTCCCGCGTGCGGTACGCCCGTCATCCCACCGCTTGAAGAAAAAATCCGTCAGGTAGCCGAGACGCTTCCGGCACGGCTCGACGCCGGTCTGCATGCGCTTCATTTCAAGGAGAGCCTGCAGGCCGTGTGGGAACTGCTCACGCTGTGTGATCAATACATCGATCAGAGCGCCCCCTGGGTGCTGGCCAAACAACCGGAGGATAAACCGAAACTCGACACGGTTCTCGCGACTGTAGGGGAAGCCCTGCGGATCGCCAGCATCTGCCTGCATCCGTTCATGCCGACAATCGCCGGGGAAATCAATCGCCGGTTGGGGGCCGGGACGGACTTCTCGCGCCCACTTGCTCGCGATACCTTTGTGTGGGGCCGCCTGCAACCCGGCACGGCCATCACGAAAGGCGCGCCGCTGATTCCGAAAATCGATACAAAAATGTCAACCCAAGGAGCCACCGCCGTGACACCCGACACACCGCTCACACCACCCCCGCCCGCGATACCAGCAGGACCGCCGCTGATCGGCATCGAAGACTTTCAGAAAATTCAACTGAAGGTTGCAAAGGTGCTTCAAGCGGAGCGGGTTCCAAAATCGGAGAAGCTCATTACGCTGCAAGTGGATCTCGGAACCGAGCGGCGGCAGATCGTGGCCGGCATCGGGAAAAAATACGGGCCGGAGGAACTGATCGGCCGGAGGATTGTCATCGTCGCCAATCTGAAACCGGCCAAGCTGATGGGGGTGGAATCGCAGGGCATGGTGCTGGCCGCCGGCGATGCCGAGGTGAAGGAACTGGTCTGTCTGATGAGCGATGTGGATCCAGGCACTAAAGTCAAATAACACGGTGCGTCTCTTCGCGGCCTGCACCGTTCTTCTGGCTGCGCACGCCGCCGTCGCGGCCACTCTCTACGAGCCGCCCCTCGGCCCGGTGCCCACGGAAATACTGGTCCGTGTGGTGGCCGGCGGCGCCATGGCATTGGGAGATGACGTCGGTGGCGCACGGATCACGATTACTGACACGGCGACCGGCACGGTATTGGCCCGGGGCCTTCAGCAAGGTGAGGCCGGCCATCAAAACCAGATTATGCGCACGCCCCGCCTGATGGACGAGCCACATTATCCCTCCCCGGCCGCGGCTTTCAGAACCACGCTCCACTTGGAACGTCCGACGCTTGTCACAATTACGGCAGAAGGACCGCTGGCCTATCCGCAGGCTGTTCGCCAAACCAGCACCCGCGTACTGCTGATTCCCGGACAGGATCTGACGCACGACGGCATCGTCCTGCACCTCTACGGGTTCCTCGTCCAGATCGAGCACCCGAAACCGGGCGAGCCGCTCATTGCCAAATCTGATGTCCAACTCCGTGCGTCGATTCGCACCCTGTCCGGCAATCCGGTCAGACCGCACGGCGACTGGGATTCCCGCAAGCTCAGCATGTACGGCGAGGTGCTAGCCGGCGGCCGCGTCCTCGAGCGCATCCAACTGTTCTATGGAGGCTCGAAAGGCCTCTTTGAAGCGCCGTTTTTCGTGCCGCGAGACACCGAGGTACCGGACGGGCTGACGCTTCGCATCGTTGCCGCCGACAACGCCGGCGGGCGCTTTGGCTTGCACGAGGTACAGTACCCGGTGCTTTCCGAACGATTGCCCCCCGCTCTCCCCCGTTAACGAGCGGCCAGCATAAACGTGCCGGCTATCCAGCGGGCTCCGCGCACTAGCTCCTCTGACCAGTTGGGGTGATTGGGGGCGGCCCCGATCAGGGGGAGGTTCATAAAACTATGGCGGCCTGCCCTTAGTAGGACTGCCTCCACCGGAGCATCTCCGCCAGCACGCGAGCCGGCCACAGAGGGGCGCACCGGAATGATGAACCGGTCGATCCCGTTCGCGGTGTTGGACTCCTGATGCTCAAAAAACGCTAGCGCGTCGGCTTGTCTGCCGAATGCGGGCCGCGAAACTTCGGCCAGCGGAGCAGTAGCAGCGCCACCCCCGCGCCGAGCGCGCCCCCGATTGCCCAACCGCCCAGCACGTCGGTCGGATAGTGCCCACCGACATACACCCGCGAATAGCCGATGACGGCCACGAGCGGCCAGCTGACCCAGCCGGTTTTCGGATAGAGGACCTGCAAAAACGCAGCGGCCGCCGCCGTATTGAGCGCATGGTTGGAGGGAAAACTGAACGTACCACCGCAGCCGGTAATCTGATGGACGCCGGAGAGCACCTGGCAGGGACGCGGCCGCGCGAGCAGCCATTTGACCTGCGCGCCAAGAAAATCCCCCACGCCAAGCGAGACGCCCAGCACCGGCCCGGCCAGGGCGGCCTCGACACGACGCGTCCACATCCACCACCCCAGCGCGGCCAGGCCTAGCGGCATGAGCAACTTCAGTTGGCCAAGCTGGGCCATGAGCCCATCCAGCCATTCGGACTGGCCAGCCTGCGCGTTGATCACCTGGAAAATGGCCACGTCCATGTCAGCGGGCCCGTCGAGGGCGGAGGCGCAGCGGCATGCGGTACAGTACCACCAGCGCGGCGGGAATACCAATCGAACCGGCCCACTACTGCGTGCGGAAATGGATGCGGACCGTCAGTTCCCCATCCACCGGCTCGTCCCCCTTCATCTGCGGATCGAACTTCCACTGCTTGAGCGCGCCGACTCCGGCATGGGTCAGCTCGCGGTGCTTGCAGGGCTCCAGGATGACAATTTCCGACGTCGCATTTTTCGCCACGAGCAGCCGCACTTTCATCCAGTCATCGAGGACTGTCCCCTCCAGCACCGGCGGGATGACCGGCCAGGGGGTGTGGGTGGGCACGGGCCCCGCTTGCCGATCCTTGTTCAGCGGGAGCCCGTGCACGTGCACCGGTGGCAACAGAACGACGTCCTCCTCGTGATCCGAGTGATGCGTGGCCCGATCCCCCTCGGCCGCGAGGCCCAGGTTCAGGCTAAGGCTGAGGGTCAGGAAAACGACGATCGTTGCCAGTCTGCAAGATCCCATTCTCGCTTCTCCTCAACCTCAACCTCAACTTTAACCTGTCTTAAAAGAACCACTGCCCGCGAAAGAAGATCGACCGCGGCATCCCGGCATGCGATGTGCCGAGCCCAATGCTGCCATCCCCCTGATTGATCCAATACCTCCGATCGAGCAGATTCACGACATCCAATCCCAACAGGAACTTCTGCTGCCCGTCCATCGGAATGATATGGTTGAGAGAAAGATTATACGTCGTGTGCGAGCCGAAGTGGCTGGAATTCGTCTTGGCGTCGTCACTAACTGCGGTCCGCAGGCCGGAACCGTAGAGCATCTGCCCCGACACCGACGTGTGCTCCGCCAACCGGTAGTTCACGAGCGCCGAACTGGTCATCGACTGCGAGTGATCGCAGAAAATCCCACCCTGTGAATTGATATCGTTGATTTCTTTCTGCTCCAGCAGATTATGACCGGATTGCAACCCATAGCCCTTGCACTGACCCCACGCGACGTTGCCTCTGGCCGTGAGATCGTCATTGAGCTGGAGCTTCAGTGCGCCGTCGATTCCGCGCTGCCAGCCTCGCTTGAAGGCGAAATAGTTCATCATCGGCGTGGTGCCGAACTGCCCCGCGTCGGAAAGGTTATTGGCTTGCTTGTAGTAACCGGTCAGCTCCACCGTGGCGTACCGCGAGAGGGCGTGGTAGCTGCCGACTTCGACATAGTGCGCGCGTTCGGCCGCGGCCGTGTTGTTGGTCGTATTCTCCGGCGCGGCTTTCGTCCCGGCCGTATTCAGCTTGGTAAACGAGATGTTCTCCAGATTGGGCGGCGTAAACAACCGACCGTAGAAGACGTGAAAGACATTGGCCTCATTGGCCTTGTAGGTCGCGCCGATCCTGGGGCTCACCTGCCCTTCGTTGCGTTGAAATTGCACGGCGTCGCCGCGGACGCCGAGGTTGAACGTCCACTGCTCGGTCGGACTCCACTGGTCCTGCAGCCAGAATTCCTGCCGCCACCCAATCAGGCGGTTGTCGGCGCTGCGGGTGATCACGTTCCCCGTGGGCTCATCGCCGTCGGCCGCGAAGGTGAAGAGCCGCGTTTTACTGACGGCCTGCGTCCGGTCAACCTGAAATCCGGCCTTGATCAAATGCCGCTGAGTCGGCGTGTAGGTATGGTCGAACCGGATGCCCGCCGAATGGGCCAGGCGGTCCTGGTGCGAGGCGGAGAAAGGCTCCTCCGCGTCCTCCGTATAGGCCAGCGCATTCAAAATATCCGTCTTAAACGAGGCCCGCGTGCGTCGGAAGTATCCCGCCAGGCTGAAAGAATTGCTGGCGTTCGCGTCGTGCCGCCACACCATGTGGGCATACTGATTGTCCTCTTTCTGATTTTCGTCTACAAACTCTGAGCGCACGGGGTTCCAGGTGCTGCCATACTGGTTCCGGATGAGGTCGCGGATGGTCGTATTCACCGCCCCAGCGCCTCGGGTCGGGATCTGGTACTTGCCTACGGAGTTGAGAAACAACCAGGTGAAATTGTTCCGATTGTCCTCCTGGTAATCGCCGCGCAGAAAGGTCTGGTTCCGTTCGCTCTGGTCGTGATGGGGGGTACTGCCCAGCGTCGGTGGTTCGATCCCGCGGTTGGTGGCGACGTGGCTGTTCAACACGTAGTACCGGAACTTCTCCCCAACCTTCCCGCCATACTCGAAGGACGGATTGACGGTATGGTTTGATCCCCCGAACATCTGCACGGAGCCAAACCCCGGCTTTGTTCCGCTCTTGGTCGTGATATCCAAGATAGCCGTAGCCTTGTTCCCGTATTGGGCGTCCATGCCGCCCAGAATGATGTCGGCCCGTTCCCAGGCACGCGGCGTGATCACGTCGGAAAAGGCGGTCGACACCGTGTCCGGAATCGGCACGCCATCGATACGAAATTGCAGATTCGCGTGGTCCTGCCGGATGTGAATCTGCTTTTGCGATCCGTAGGCCGCACTCGGGACCGTTAGCAGCACGTCGTGCAGTTCATTGTTGTTGCCACGCGGCAGTTGCTCGATCTCCTTACGACTGATGGAGTAGGTTTCGCTCGAGGCCTTGTACTGGATCGGCGGCAGGGGCGAGCGCACCTCCAGCGAGATTTCCTGCGTCAGCGACAGGGTCAATTTCACCGGCGCCGGCGCCTCTGTCCCGATCTTCACGATGATGTACTCGCTCCGGTAGGTCTCCAGCACGGCGCTGACGGAGTAGGTCCCCTCCTCGGGCACCGCCACTGCAAATTCGCCCGCTTCGTTACTGGCCTTGTCCGCGACGATTTTCCCGTCCTTATCCCTGACCTCCACCAGCGCTTGTCCCACGCGACGCAGGTCCTGATTCTGGACAGTCCCCGTGATCGTGCGGCCCCCCCCGGTGTCTTCCGCGGCAAGCCCCTCCCCGCCCCACACACACCAGCACAAAACGGCAACGCCAGTTGCCTTGAAAATATTGACCTTCATGATCTCTCCTAAGTGTTTAAAAATGATGGACGCAGCCACTGGCAGGTGGCGCAGCCTTCAGCACGCATGGACCTGTCAGTAAACGAAACGGAATGCGATTAGGAACGGGGTGGTGCGCGGGAGCCGGCGGCACCTTGCAGAGGAGCGGGCAGGAGCGCAGCAACGGTCGGTTGCGCCCAGATGGTCTGTTTGCACGAGACGGCAGGGGCCAGCCCATCAACCATCTCGGAAGTGCCGGTGTGCTGCTGAACCCACTGGCAGATGTCGTTGTCGGTATGCTGGTGGCCGTCCCCGTCGGCCGCGCCCAACTCATGGTGCACTTCGAGCGCGACGGCAACCGGCGCTAGCGCCAGGAGCACGCCGAGCAGCGCCAGGGGCAGCATCGTGCGCAGCATCCACCTGCAGGGTGGCATGAACAGCCTTACATTAAACATCTTTGCTCAATATCATTGTATGTGAAATTTTGTCAACTGCTTTCGTCGGCGCGCGCCGCTTCTCAATCCGCACGCCGCATGCTACAGTGCGCGCCATGCTCATCGACACCCACACCCACTTGGACGACCCCCGCTACGACGACGATCGCGAGGCGATGATCACCCGCGCCCGCGACGCCGGCGTCGAGGCCTTCCTGACGATCGGCTGTGATCTGGCTACCAGTACGGCCGCGGTCGAGCTGGCCGCCCGATACCCGTTTGTCTATGCCGCCATTGGCGTGCATCCACACGAAGTCCGGCACATCGCCGCAAATTGGTACGAGGAGCTGCGCCGGTTGGCACAGCATCCCAAGGTTGTGGCGTATGGAGAAATTGGCCTCGATTACCATTACAATCACTCCCCGCCCACGCTGCAGCGGGAGCGGTTTCGCGAGCAAATCGCCTTGGCGCGCGACCTCAACCTTCCGATCATCGTCCACACGCGGGAAGCCCAAGAAGACACCATCGCGATCTTAAAGGAAGAGCGGGCCGGCACGGCGGGTGGCGTCTTCCATTGCTTCACCGGCGATGCCTGGCTGGCGAAAGACGGACTCGACCTGGGTTTTTATTTGTCCTTCTCTGGGGTCGTGACCTTTCCGAACGCCACGATGCTGCGCGAGATCGTTAAGACCGTGCCAATGGATCGGGTCCTGATTGAAACCGACTGCCCCTATCTCACGCCAGCCCCGCATCGCGGCAAACGGAACGAGCCGGCCTACGTCAAACTGGTTGCCGAGACCATTGCGACCGTCAAAAGCACGGAGTCGCCCATCAGCGCGGAGGAGGTAGGACGGCTTACCTCCGCGAACGCACGCCGCCTGTTCGCACTACCGGACGAACCGGGTGCCGGGCGGAACAATGCGAGTCTCCCTGCGTGTTCTTGACAATCTTGTCACTGCACACGAGAATTTTACGTAAACCTCATGCGCCTGCCCCTGCGACAAACCCTGGTGTTTCTTGGCTCGCTGCTCGTCGTCCTTGCGGCGTGGCCGCTTGATCCCGCGCGGCTATCCCCCGAGGCGCTGGCCCTCACCCAGGGCGGCCAGCAATCCTCGTCGCCGAACCAGGTGCCACGTGGGCGAAAAGCTCGGCGGAAGTTCGCACCGGCCGTCGCTCCGCCGGCTGTAGTGCGCGATGTCCGCCTGAAAACCTACCCCGACCATACCCGTCTCGTCCTGGACATGCAGCACAGCACGTCGTTCACGCAGAACCGCCTGGCGCAGCCCAACCGAATTATCATCGAATTGCAAAATACGCAGATGGCCAACCCCGTTAAAGACCGCGTAGCGGAACGCACCTGGCCGGGCGAGATCACCCTCACGCAGCCGCACCCCCGTTCCGTCGTCATTTCGCTCGACATGCAGTCTATCCGCGACTACAAGCTCATGCCACTGAGCAAGCCGGACCGCCTGGTTGTGGATGTGTACCCCGCCACCCCTGCGCCGTCCTCCGCACCGATTCCTAGAACACCATCCGCACCGGCGGTCGTTCCGGCGGCAGTCCCATCTCCGGTCAAACAGACGAAACCGGCGCTGGCACTTCCGGTCAACACACTCCCCTCCGACTCGGCGCCGGTCCTGGCAAAAACAGCCCTGCCGCCGGCGCCGCAGCCGCCCACCCCGTCACAGCCGACCGCGCCCCACACGATGCCTCCGGCCGCCCGCACTGACATCAAGATGCTCGTCATTGACGCGGGACACGGCGGTAGGGATCCCGGCGCCGTCGGCCGCAGCGGCACGGCCGAAAAGGACATCACGCTCAACGTCGCGCTGCGCCTCCGTGACCTCATCAGCAAGCGGCTCGGCAAAGACGTGCTGCTGACACGGGACAAGGACGTCTTCCTTGAACTGGAGGACCGCGCCAAGTTCGCCAATAAAATGGGTGCCGATCTGTTCGTGTCCATCCACGTCAACGCGCACCCGCAGCGGTCCACCAGGGGCGTCGAAATCTATCATTTCGGAGAGGCCACGGACCGCCGTGCACTGGAGGTGGCGGCGCGTGAAAACGGGACGCCCATCAAGGACACCGGCATCGGCTGGCAGTACCTCGTCGCCGACCTGCTGACGACCAAAAAGGTGCAGGAGTCGCTGGAGCTGGCCTGGACGACGAAAAAGGCGATGGTTGCACGCCTCGACGATTACTACGACGTCGCGGACCACGGCGTGAAGACCGCGCCGTTCTACGTGCTGCGGTTCACCACCATGCCGAGCATTCTCGCTGAAATCGCCTTCATCACCAATCCGACCGAGGAACGGCTCATGCAGAGCGATGCCTTTCTACACCGCATGGCAGAAGCCATTTTCGACGGGGTCAAGGCCTACGTGAAACTCCGTGACACGACTTCTCGCTAACGTGCCCACGCTCAAAGTAACACTTGAATACGACGGCACCGCCTATGCTGGTTGGCAGCGCCAGCCCGGTCAATCGACCATTCAGCAGGCCGTTGAAGACGCCGTCAACTCCGTTTCACAAACCGCCAGTCCTGTGATCGCGGCGGGGCGAACCGACGCCGGGGTCCACGCACTGGGGCAGGTCGTCAGCTTCAAGTCCGACAAGGCTCTCACACCCGAGACGTGGCGGCGCGCGCTGAACGCCACCCTACCGGACGACATCTGCGTCCGCGCCGTCGAACTGACCGCAGACGATTTTCACGCCCGCTACTCGGCCGTCCGCAAACGCTACGAGTACCGCATTCTCAACCGTCCGGAGCGGTCCGCGCTGGAGCGGACCCGTGCCTGGCACCTCTACGGAGCATTGAATCTGGCGGCGATGCGCGAAGCTGCCAGCCATCTTGCCGGGACGCACGACTTCTCGTCATTTCAGGGACACCCCACTGACGTGGAAAATCCCGTCTGCACCCTTCAGCCGCTGATGCTCGTCCAGAATGACGAGCTGGTCAGAATTGTGCTGGAGGGCAACCGGTTTTTGAAACAGATGGTACGGGCGATCGTGGGGACGCTGGTCGCGGTGGGGCAGGGCAAGCGGACACCGGACGAAATCAAACGGATTCTCGAGGCGAAGGACCGCCGCGCCGCCGGTTATACGGCCCCCGCACAGGGGCTCTATCTGGTTGCCGTCACCTACTGACTGCCACGTGCATTCTGAAACGCACAGGGGGTGCCCGGATCGCTCCGGGCACCCCCTGCCTACGCGCGCTCTGCGTAACCGCCACGCGCCGAAGAACATTTGGCTGGATTGCGCCGTCCTACGACAAGGGGCGGCGGCCTTCTTGTTCGGTAGGAGCGTTCTCGAGTTTTTTTCGCAGCTCGATGAGCTCCCGCTCCATCGCCTCGAGGCGTTCGCTAATGGGATCGGCGATGTTCGTATGGTCCATCGTCGCATCAGGGACCCGCTCGCCTTCCGTCTTGATGAGCCGGGCCGGCACGCCGATAACGGTCGAGTTCACCGGAACGGATTTCAAGACAACCGAGTTGGCGCCGATCTTGACGTTGTCGCCGATCTGGATGCCGCCGAGGATTTTCGCACCGGCCCCGATCACGACGTGGTTGCCGACCGTCGGATGGCGCTTCCCGTGCTCCTTGCCGGTCCCCCCCAGCGTCACGCCTTGAAACAGCGTCACGTAGTCGCCGATCTCGGCCGTTTCGCCGATCACCACGCCCATGCCGTGATCGATGAAAAACCCCTTCCCGATCACGGCTGCGGGATGAATTTCAATACCGGTGAGCCAGCGGGCGAACTGTGAGAGCAGGCGCGGCAGCAGCGGGATCCCCCACAGCCGTAGCCGATGCGCCACCCGATACGCGAGCAGCGCATGGAACCCCGCGTAGGTCAGCACGACTTCGAGCGTGGTTGTAGCCGCTGGATCCCGGTCGAAGACCGCCTGCAAATCCTGCTTGATACGTCCGAACATATTTCTACACCGCGTCGATCAGGCACACCGCCTGTGCCGCAATGGCTTCTTCGCGTCCTACCGCATCCAGGTGCTCGCCGCTTTTCACCTTCACGTTGACCGCCGCCCGGTCCACCTTGAGCACCTCGGCCATCCGCACGCTCATCGCTGTCAGATGTGGGGCCAATCGAGGCGCCTGCGCGATGATGATGGAATCGATATTGACCAGGCAAAATCCCTTTGTCTTGAGCAATCCGGCGACGTCCTCCAGCAATACCAGACTGGAGATATTTTTATACTTCAGATCGGAGCTCGGATAGTGTCGGCCCAGATCGCCCTCCCCCATCGCGCCCAGCAGCGCGTCGCAGACCGCATGGACCAGCGCATCCGCATCCGAGTGTCCGACCAACCCCTGCGTATGCGGGATCTCAATCCCGCCCAAAATCAGCTTCCGCCCCTTCCCGAGCGCATGAATATCATAGCCCACCCCAATCCGCATGCTCCCCATCCCGCGTCTTATCCTTTCTGACGTCCAGCCAGAATCGCCTCAGCGATCATGAGATCCTCCGGACGCGTGACCTTGATGTTCTCCGTGCTGCCTTCCACAATCGCCACCCGCTGCCCCAGCCGCTCGATCAACTGCGCCTCGTCGGTGCCTCGAAATCCGTCCCGCTTGGCCTGCGTGTGTGCCTCCTGCAAGAGCGTGCGGCGCGCGGCCTGCGGCGTCTGCGCCGACCAGAGGGACTTCCGGTCCACCGTTTCGTCGATCAGCCCGTCGGCCCCGACCCGCTTGACCGTATCCCGCACCGGAATGGCGACGATCGCCGCGCCGTGCTTGGCGGCCGCCGCGATCACCCGCGCCACCATGCCCGTCGTCAGAAACGGCCGGACCGCATCGTGCACCAAGACGATGTCCGCCTCCGCTCCCACCGCGGCCATCCCCAGGCCAACAGAATCCTGCCGCTCCTCGCCGCCCTCGACGACCGCCTGGACCTTTTTGAACCGGTATGCGGAGACGATCTCCTGCCGGCAATAGTCCAGTTCCGCCTTGGACACTGCCA